>Ga0265327_10000360_pt1 | contig 86617 bp, 75 predicted proteins | sample 41621metaG_FD_202089 | JGI IMG/M metagenome (GOLD analysis project Ga0265327, IMG submission 202089) | Rhizosphere microbial communities from Carex aquatilis grown in University of Washington, Seatle, WA, United States - 4-16-21 metaG | ecosystem: Host-associated > Plants > Roots > Rhizosphere...
CAGACGGCGTCAGGCGGGCATTCTTATGGACGTTCATCCGGGGTCTCCCGGCTAGAGGTTGGAGCTTCGCAACCCCACTCTCTCAACCCGATCCCGGGTGAACAACCTTCATAGCTTCGACACCTAGCGCACCAGCTCCTTCATCGCCTTCTCCAGGCCCTCCAGGGTCAGCGGGAACATGCGGTCCTTCATGATCTCGCGCATGACGCCGATCGAGGGCGTGTGGTCCCAGTGCCGTTGCGGGGTGGGGTTCAGCCAGGCGACCGAGTCCCAGGTGCTGGCCACGCGGTCCATCCAGACCGCGCCCGGCTCCTCGTTCCAGTGCTCCACCGAGCCGCCCGGATAGGTGATCTCGTAGGGGCTCATGGTCGCGTCGCCCACGAAGATGACTTTGTAGTCCTTGCCGAACTTGTTGAGGATGTCCCAGGTGTCCAGCTTCTCGGCGTGGCGGCGCCGGTTGTCCTTCCACACGCTCTCGTAGAGGCAGTTGTGGAAGTAGTAGAATTCCATGTTCTTGAATTCGGTGCGCGCGGCGCTGAACAGCTCCTCGCAGACGCGGATGTGGCTGTCCATCGAGCCGCCGATGTCGAAGAAGATCAGCACCTTGATGGTGTTGCGCCGCTCGGGCTGCATGATCAGGTCGAGATAGCCCTTGTTGGCCGTCTCCTTGATCGTGCCCTTCATGTCCAGCTCGTCCGGCTGGCCCTGGCGGGCGAACTTGCGCAGGCGACGCAGGGCCACCTTGATGTTGCGGGTGCCCAGCTCGACCTGGTCGTCGAGGTTCTTGTACTCGCGCTTGTCCCAGACCTTGATCGCCTTGCCGTGGCGGCCCTTGTCCTGGCCGATGCGGATGCCCTCGGGGTGATAGCCGTTGGCGCCGATGGGCATGTTGCGGCCGTTGCCGCGGGCGTTCTCGTCGTCCTCATCGCCTTCGCCCTGGCCCTGCTGCTGCTTCATCTGTTCCTGGAGCATCTCCATGAACTTGTCGAAGCCGCCCATGGCCTCGATCTGGGCCTTCTCCTCGTCGGTCAGGAAGCTCTCGGTCAGGCGCTTGAGCCATTCCGTGGGGATGTCGGTAGCCTTCTCCAGGCTGATCAGCTCGAGGCCCTTGAACACGTGCCCGAACACCACGTCGAAGCGATCGAGGTACTTCTCGTCCTTCACCAGGGCCGAGCGCGACAGGTAGTAGAATTCCTCCACCCGCCGGTCGATGACCGACTTGTCCATGCCCTCCATGAGCATGAGGTATTCCTTGAGGGTCACCGGAATCTTGGCGGCCTTCAGCTCGGAAAAGAAGTGCAGGAACATGGCGACGGCCTCGAGGCGGAAATCGAACGATTGTTTATCCGCTGGAGATTGGGGTCTCGGGGGCCGCCTGTCCAGTGTTTCGGGCCTTCCGGAGGCGCCTAGCGCGCCGCCTTTCGCCGCAGGATGAACTCGTGGTCGCGGGTGTTGCCGACCACGAAGTCGTAGGTTCCGACCTTGGAAAAGCCCTGCCGCTCGTAAAGTTTCTGGGCGCCGAAGTTCTCGGACCAGACGCCGATCCAGAGGTCGCGGGGGCCGTCCTTCTCCAGCCACGCGAACACCTCGGCCAGCAGCCGCGAGCCGAGGCCGCCGCCCTGGTGGGCCTTCAGCAGATACAGCCGGTCGAGCTCGCCGCAGGCCGGCGTCACCTCGGCGTGGGGCAGCTTGCAGGGGCCGGCCAGGGCATGGCCGATCACCTGGCCGTCGCGCTCCACCAGCCAGGCCGCCTTGGCCGGGCTGGCGAGGTCGGCGCGGGTCTTCTCCAGGCCGTAGGCGTCGGCCAGGAAGGCCTCCAGGTCCTCGGGCGGATAGAGGTGGGCGAAGGTTTCGCTGAAGGTCGCCTTGCCGATGGCCGACAGGGCCTCGGCGTCCGCGGGGCCGGCTCGACGGATGACGGGTTCGCTCATGGTCTCGGACGTCGACTTCTCTTAAGCTTGGACAATGGCCCTGGCTCTCTACACGCACATCGACATGCTGGACCACCGCCCCAGCGACCGGCACGTGGAATCTCCCGGCCGCCTGCTGGCGGTGACCCGCGCCCTGGACGAGGACATCGACCTGAAGCCCGAGCACCGGCCGGTGGCGCCGGCCGGCCGCGACGACCTGCGCCTGGTGCATCCGGACTCGTACCTCGACCAGATCGCCGCCGCCGCGCCGGCCGAAGGGCGGGTCAGCCTGGACGAGGACACCCAGATGTCGCCCGGCTCCCTTCGCGCCGCGGACCTGGCGGCCGGGGCGGTGACGGCGGCCGTTCGGGCCGTGGCGGCGGGGCAGGGGACGCGGGCCTTCTGCGCCGTGCGCCCGCCGGGGCACCATGCCGGGCCCGACTTCCCGATGGGCTTTTGCATCTATTCCAACGTCGCCATCGGCGCCCGGGTCGCCCAGGCGTCGGGCCTGGCCAAGGTGGCGGTGGTCGACTTCGACGTGCACCACGGCAACGGCACCCAGGCGGTGTTCGAGCACGACCCGACCCTGTTCCTGGCCTCGGTGCACCAGTCGCCCCTGTGGCCGGGGTCCGGCGATCCGTCCGAGCACGGCGTCGGCAACATCGCCAACGGGACGGTGCCGCCCATGGCCCCGCGCGAAGTGTGGCGCAAGACGTTCGAATCGCTGCTCGACCGGGTCGACGCCTTCGCCCCCGACCTGATCATCGTCTCGGCCGGCTTCGACGCCCACGCCCGCGATCCCCTGGCCGACCAGCAGCTCGAGGCCGAAGACTACGCCTGGGCCACGCGGGCGATCGTCTCGGTGGCGAGGGCCAGGGCCGGCGGGCGGGTTGTTTCGTCGCTCGAGGGCGGTTACGACCTGCAGGCCCTGGGCCAGTCGGCCCTGGCGCATGCGCGGGCGCTGCAGGGGGAATAGTCCATGCCCAGGGCGGCGGTGCGAGGCAGGATTTGAACGACGCCATGGCCGCTTCGGCCGACGATCTTTTCCCGGACGCGCCTGATCGGCCCGGCGCGGTCGTGCTCTGCCGCCACGGCGAGCCGGCCCTGTCGCGCAAGATTCGCCTGTCGGCTCAGGGCTATCGCGACTGGTGGGGCCAGTACGAGGCCGGCGGCCTGAAGATGGACCAGGACATCCCGCCCAGCCTGAAGGCCATGGCGGAAAAGGCCGGCTTCCTGATCGCCTCGACCCGTCTGCGCTCGATCCAGACCGCCCAGGCGCTGAGCCTCGGCCGCGCCTTCGCCGAGGACCCCTTGTTCATCGAGGCGCCCCTGCCGCCGCCGAACTGGCCGGAATGGCTGAAGCTGTCGCCGCGCCTTTGGGGCTTCATCGCCCGGGTCTGGTGGTGGTTCTTCGACCACAACGAGGGCCAGGAATCCCGCGCCGAGGCCCAGCTCCGCGCCGAGGAGGCCGCCCGCCAGCTCATCGACCTGGCCGCCACGGGCCAGGACGTGCTGGTCGTCGCGCACGGATTCTTCAACGGCATGGTCGGCGAATCGCTCAAGCGGCTCGGCTGGCGCTGTACGGTGGACCAGGGTTTCCGCTATTGGTCGGCGCGGCGTTTCGAGGTTCACAAGGCCTGACCCCGGCGCCCGCGACCCGACGCCCGACGATGTGACCCCCCGACTTCAGCGTTTCAGAGACCGCCCATGCCCGCCTACCGCTCCCGCACCTCCACCCACGGCCGCAACATGGCCGGCGCCCGCGGCCTGTGGCGCGCCACCGGCATGAAGGACGGCGACTTCGGCAAGCCGATCATCGCCGTGGTCAACTCCTTCACCCAGTTCGTGCCGGGCCACGTGCACCTGAAGGACCTGGGCCAGCTCGTCGCGCGCGAGATCGAGCGGGCCGGCGGCGTGGCCAAGGAGTTCAACACCATCGCCGTGGACGACGGCATCGCCATGGGCCACGACGGCATGCTCTACAGCCTGCCCTCGCGCGAGCTGATCGCCGACAGCGTCGAATACATGGCCAACGCCCACTGCGTGGACGGCATGGTCTGCATCTCCAACTGCGACAAGATCACCCCCGGCATGCTGATGGCCTCGCTGCGCCTCAACATCCCCTCGGTGTTCGTCTCCGGCGGCCCGATGGAGGCCGGCAAGGTGGTGCTGAAGGGCAAGGAGGTCGCCCTGGACCTGGTCGACGCCATGGTCGCGGCCGCCGACGAGGCGGTCAGCGACAGCGAGGTCGCCGCCATCGAGCGCGCGGCCTGCCCGACCTGCGGCTCGTGCTCGGGGATGTTCACCGCCAACTCCATGAACTGCCTGACCGAGGCGCTGGGCCTGTCCCTGCCCGGCAACGGCTCGACCCTGGCCACCCACGCCGACCGCGAGCGCCTGTTCCTGGAGGCGGGCCATCTGATCGTCGACATCGTCAAGCGCTACTATGAGCAGGACGACGCATCGGTCCTGCCGCGCTCGGTGGCCAGCTTCGCCGCCTTCGAGAACGCGATGAGCCTGGACATCGCCATGGGCGGATCGACCAACACGGTGCTGCACCTGCTGGCCGCCGCCCACGAGGCCGGCGTCGACTTCACCATGGCCGACATCGACCGGCTGTCGCGCAAGGTGCCGTGCCTGTCCAAGGTGGCCCCGGCCAAGGCCGACGTGCACATGGAGGATGTCCACCGCGCCGGCGGCGTCATGGCCATCCTGGGCGAGCTGGAACGCGGCGACCTGCTCAACATCGACAGCCCGACGGTGCACAGCGCCACCCTGGGCGAGGCCCTGCAGCGCTGGGACGTGCGGCGCACCAACAGCGCCAGCGTGCACGAATTCTTCCGCGCCGCGCCCGGCGGCGTGCCGACCCAGACCGCCTTCAGCCAGTCGCGGCGCTGGGACGAACTGGACGTCGATCGCCAGGGCGGCGTCATCCGCGACGTGGAGCACGCCTTCTCCAAGGACGGCGGCCTGGCCGTGCTGAAGGGCAACCTGGCCGAGGACGGCTGCATCGTGAAGACCGCCGGGGTGGACGAGAGCATCCTGGTGTTCTCGGGGCCCGCCCGGGTGTTCGAAAGCCAGGACGCCGCGGTCAGCGCCATCCTGGGCAACCGCATCAAGGCCGGCGACGTGGTGGTGATCCGCTACGAGGGGCCGCGGGGCGGGCCGGGCATGCAGGAGATGCTCTATCCCACCAGCTACCTGAAATCGAAGGGCCTGGGCAAAGCCTGCGCCCTGATCACCGACGGGCGGTTCTCGGGCGGGACCTCGGGGCTGTCCATCGGCCACGTCTCGCCGGAAGCGGCCGAAGGCGGCCTGATCGGCCTGGTCGAGGACGGCGATATCGTCGCCATCGACATCCCCAGCCGCACCATCGCCCTCAAGGTCGCCGACGCGGTGATCGCCGAGCGCCGCGCGGCCATGCTGGCCAAGGGCGACGCGGCGTGGACGCCGGGCCATCGCGAACGCAAGGTCTCGACCGCGCTTCGCGCCTACGCCGCCTTCACCACCAGCGCCGCGCGGGGCGCGGTGCGCGACGTGGACCAGCGCCGCTAGGGTCTGAACCGGGCCGCCCTTCGGCGGCGTTTCGAAGGGCGGCCCGGGCCCACCTCGCATTGCCCCCGGCCACGCCCGTGGCTAGGGTGCGCCGCTTCACTTCCGGAGTTTCCATGACCGACGCCGCGGATATTGCGGGCCTGTCCTTCGAGCAGGCGCTGGACGAGCTGGAGCGCATCGTCTCCGAGCTGGAGTCGGGCCGCGCCGAGCTGGAGCGTTCGATCCAGGTCTATGAGCGCGGCGCCCTCTTGAAGGCGCATTGCGAGGCCAAGCTTAAGGAAGCTCAACTGCGCGTGGAGAAGATCGTGATGGGGGCACAGGGGCCTCAAGGCGTTGAATCGGCGGACTTTTCGTGACCGTTCTCGCGCCTGACCTTTCGAAGAGAATCGCCGAGTCGGCCGACGTCGTCACCGTCGCCCTGGACGAACTGCTGCCGCGCGCGGACGGGCCCGAATCGCGCCTGACCGAAGCCATGCGCTATGCGGCCCTCGGGCCCGGCAAGCGCCTGCGCCCGTTCTTCGCCATCGAGACGGGCCGCATGTTCGGCCTGCCCGACCGGTCCGTGCTGCGCGCCGCCTGCGCCCTGGAGTGCGTGCACGCCTATTCCCTGGTCCACGACGACCTGCCGTGCATGGACGACGACGACCTGCGGCGCGGGCGTCCGACGGTGCACAAGGCCTATGACGAGGCCACGGCCGTGCTGGCCGGCGACGCCCTGCTGACCGTGGCCTTCGAGATCATGGCCCATCCGGACACCCACGAGGACGGATCGGTGCGCGCCGAGCTGGTGCGGCGATTGGCCGTAGCCTCGGGCGCCAAGGGCATGGTCGGCGGCCAGATGATCGACCTGATGGGCGTCCGCGACGACCTCGGCACGGTGGCGCGGATGCAGCGCATGAAGACCGGCGCCCTGATCGCCTGCGCCTTCGAACTGCCCCTGGCCATGGCCAAGCCCAAGGATTCCGAACGCCAGTCCCTGATGGCGTTTGCGCACGATATCGGCCTGGCCTTCCAGATCGTCGACGACCTGCTCGACGCCGAGTCGACGGCCGAGGATCTGGGCAAGGCGGCGGGCAAGGACGCCGACAAGGGCAAAGCTAACTATGTGACTTTGCTGGGCGTCGAGGCGGCCCGCGAACGCCTGGCCTTGCTGACGGCGCAAACCAAGGCGCATCTCGATCAGTTCGGCGACTCCGGCCAAATTTTGCGGTCGGCGGTCGATTTTGTGCTAGATCGGAAATCATAAGAGTCTCCCCGCCGGGGCGCGGGGTGCGTAACTCGGTCGGATACAGTCCAGCATGAAACCCAACACCCCTTTGCTCGACACCGTGAAGAGTCCTGCGGACACGCGCGGTCTGTCGATCCCGGAGCTTCGTCAGCTCGCTGACGAACTTCGCGCCGAAACGATCGACGTGGTTTCCGTCACGGGCGGTCACTTCGGCTCCGGCCTGGGCGTGGTCGAACTGACCGTGGCCCTGCACCACGTGTTCGAGACCCCGCGCGACATCGTCGTCTGGGACGTCGGCCACCAGGTCTATCCGCACAAGATCCTCACCGGCCGGCGCGACCGCATCCGCACCCTGCGCCAGGGCGGTGGCCTCAGCGGCTTCACCAAGCGGGCCGAGAGCCAGTACGATCCGTTCGGGGCCGCCCACGCCGGCACCTCGATCTCGGCGGCGCTCGGCTTCGCCGCCGCCCGCGACCAGCGCGGCGACGACAACAAGGTCGTGGCCGTGATCGGCGACGGCTCGATGAGCTCGGGCATGGCCTACGAGGCGATGAACAACGCCGCCGAGACCACCGGCCAGCTCATCGTCATCCTCAACGACAACGACATGTCCATCGCCCCGCCCGTGGGCGGGATGAGCGCCTACCTGGCCGGCCTGGTCAGCGGCGGCGCCTACCAGTCGATGCGCAAGTTCGGCAAGAAGGTCGCCGGCCACCTGCCGCGTCCCTTCCACGACATGGCCCGCAAGGCCGAGGAATACGCCCGGGGCATGGTCACCGGCGGCACCTTCTTCGAGGAGATGGGCTTCCACTACGTCGGGCCGATCGACGGGCACAACATGGAGCACCTGGTTCCGGTGCTGAAGAATGTGCGCGAGATCAACGACAAGCCGGTCCTGGTCCACGTCGTGACGCAGAAAGGCAAGGGCTACGCCCCGGCCGAAAGCGCCGCCGACAAGCTGCACGCCGTGGTCAAGTTCGACGTCGTCAGCGGCCAGCAGACCAAGGCCCAGTCGAACGCGCCGCAATACACCAAGGTGTTCGCCAACGAGCTGATCAAGCAGGCCGAGCGCGATCCCAAGATCGTCGCCATCAACGCCGCCATGCCCTCGGGCACGGGCCTGGACATCTTCGGCGCCAAGTTCCCGCACCGCACCTTCGACGTAGGCATCGCCGAGCAGCATGCGGTGACCTTCGCCGCCGGCATGGCCGCCGACGGCATGAAGCCCTTCGCGGTGATCTATTCGACCTTCCTGCAGCGCGGCTATGACCAGGTGGTGCACGACGTGGCCATCCAGGGCCTGCCCGTGCGCTTCGCCATGGACCGCGCCGGCCTGGTGGGCGCGGACGGGCCGACCCACGCCGGCAGCTTCGACATCGGCTACCTGGGCCAGCTGCCGGGGTTCGTGATCATGGGCCCCTCCGACGAGGCCGAGCTGGCGCACATGATCTCCACCGCCGTGCACATCGACGACCGTCCCAGCGCCTTCCGCTATCCGCGCGGCGAGGGCGTCGGCGTCCAGATCCCGGACTTCGCCGACCCCATCGAGATCGGCAAGGGCCGCATCGTGCGCGAGGGCTCGACGGTGGCGATCCTGTCGTTCGGCACCCGCCTGCAGGAATCGCTCAAGGCCGCCGACATGCTGGCCGCCCGCGGCTTCTCCACCACGGTGGCCGACGCCCGCTTCGCCAAGCCGCTGGACATCGACCTGATCCTGCGCCTGGCGCGTGAGCACGAAGCCCTGATCACGGTGGAAGAAGGCGCCATGGGCGGCTTCGGCGCCTTCGTGCTGCAGGCCCTGGCCGAGCACGGCGCCCTGGACCGCGGCCTCAAGGTCCGCACCCTGACCCTGCCCGACTACTTCCAGGACCAGGACAAGCCGGAGCTGATGTACGCCCAGGCCGGCCTCGACGCCGAAGGCATCGTCCGCGGCGCCCTGTCGGCCCTCGGCGCCAACTCGTCGGTCAAGCCGCTGCGGGCCTGAAACCTCGTCAGGACGGAGCGGCGGCCTTGCGCCCCCTCCGTCACTCAGCGCTGGCGCGCTGATCGCCACCTCCCCCGCTGCGCCCCCGGCCTTCGCCGGGGCTTGCAGGGGAGGAGGAAGGTCGCGCGGTCTACTCCTCACCCGTGAAACGGGGGAGGGGGACCGTCCGGCAAAGCCGGATGGTGGAGGGGGCGCAAGGCCGCGGCCCGACGCAAAGCCGCTGTCTCTACCTCGAGCAGCCCTTCACCAGCTTCGCGGCCAGGGCCGGCGGGACCGGCGGGTCGCGGGTGGTCTCGCCCCAGGCTGTGAACTTCAGCGCGCCGGACTTGGCGAAGGCGACCATCACCGGCGCCGTCGGCGCCAGGGTAAGGTCGACCTCGGAGCCGCCGTTCATCTCATCGGGGCTGGTCTTGGCCGCCACGTCGGCGCTGACCGGGCCGGAGACGACGCGCACGGTGGTCGGCCAGGGGTAGGGGCGGCCGGCCTTGTCCACCCAGGTGTCGCCCTTCAGGCGGTCGGCGACCCGCCGCTCAACGAACAGGGTCACGCCGATCTTTCCCTCGTGCGGCTTGCAGTGCAGCGAGGTCGCCGGGCTTTCGCTCTCGGCGTCGCCCACCGTCAGGTAGGGGCCGTCGGCGTCGATGGTCAGGCGCCACGGCGACTTCGCCAGGGCGGGCGAGGCGCCGGCGGCCAGCAGCCCCAGCGCCAGCAGCGGCCTGGCCAGGGCTGACGCCCTCACCGGCCGCACATCTGCATCAGCTTGGTCACCAGGTCCATCGGCGCGGCCGGGGGGCGCACCTTGGTTCCCAGCGCCGCCAGGCGCAGGTCGCCGGTGCGGCCGAAGCTGGCCATCATCGGGCTGGCGGCGGCCAGGTCGGCTTCCAGAACCGTGCGGCGGCCGTCGCGCTCGTCCGCGTGGGCCCGGGCCGAGATTTCCAGGTCCTTGGCGCCGGAATAGAGCGTCACCAGGCCCGTGGCGCCCATGCGCTTGGGATTGAACCTGAAGCTCTGGGTGACGGTCATCACCCCGCGCCGGCCGGAGCAGCCGATCTGGGTGGCGTCAAGATCGACGCCCACGCGCTGGCCGTACTGCAGGTAGGGCTGGGGCGCATCGGCGAACATGGCCCAGACCTTGGGCTCGTGGCGGGCCGCGACGGCCGGGGCGGCCGCCAGCAGGGCGAGGGGGAGGAGAAGCGCAGCGGGTTTCATGCCGCCACGCTTAGCAGAGAGCGCCGTTCTCTAGAAAGGCGTCACGCGCTGCAAAATGGCCGTGCCGGCCGGAGTCTTCTGCACCGCGCTGATGTCGCCGCGGCCGCCGTACGAGATGCGGGCCTCGGCGATCTGGGTGTGCTTGATGGTGTTGGACGAGGAGATGTCCTCAGGCCGCACGATCCCCGCCACGGTGAGCTGGCGCAGGTCGTTGTTGGTCTTCACCTCCTGGGTGCCCTGGATCACCAGGTTGCCGTTGGGCAGCACCTGGGTGACCACCGCCGCCACCGTCAGGCTGATCTTCTCGGCCCGGTTCACCGCGCCGGAGCCGGCGTTGGCGGTGGCCGAGTTGGTCTCGATCATGTTTGACGGGTCGTAGGCGCTGGGCAGAATTTTCCCCAGGGTCGACTCCAGGCCGAAGAAGTGCGGGATGCCGGTCTTGTTGGTGGTGGTGCGCGAGGTGTTGGTGCCGTTCTGGGTCTTGGCCGAGTCGTCGATGTCGATCTGCACGGTCAGGATGTCGCCGACACGGCTGGCGCGCTGGTCGTTGAAGAAGGCGCGCGCGCCGGTGCGCCACAGGGAGTTGGCCGAGGCCCGCTGCGGCGCCGGCTCGCGCGCCGAGGCGGCCAGGCTCCCGATCTCCTGGTTCTGGGGCACGAGCTGGGCCGGGTAGCCGATCGGCGTCATGGTCGGGCCGTTGACGGCTTCCTTGATCCCCGAGCAGGCGGCCAGGGGCGTGAAGGCGACGGCGGTCAGGGCGGCGGCGAGGCGGGCGGAAATGCGCATGGTTCGGTGTTCCTAGCGAAGAGCGTACTGGGACGAGCGGGACGCCTTCAGGCGCTGCGCTTCTGGGCCGACGGCGGCTTCGTCCGGGCCGACGGCGACGGCCTCGATGACCTTCTTCGAGGCGGTGTTCTGGACGTTCAGGGTCTCGCCCACGGCGGCGTTGGCCATGGCCTTGGCCTGCAGGGTCAGGCGGATGCCGCCGTCCTCGTAGACTACGGAGATGACATCGCCGGCCTTGATCACGACGGGGGCGGTGACGTCGCGCAGGGCGACGCTGTCGCCTTCGCGCAGGGGGCGGCGCGCGGCCATGCCGATGACGGCGTCGGCGTTGCGCGGGGCGTCCAGCGGCGCGCCCGCGGCCTTGCTCCACACCAGGTCGCCGGGCTGGACGACGTCGCCCGTGGCCAGGCTGTGGGCGTAGGTCAGCACCTGCACGTTGCGCTCGCCGCCCGCGGCCGCGCCGCGCACGATGATCCGGCGCAGGCCGTTGGGATTGGTCCAGTCGAGGCCGGCCTGGCGGGCGATGCGCTGCACCGCGTTGGCGTCCAGGACGACGCTGGGCCCGACCCGGTCGGCGACCACCACGCCGGAAGCCGAGCCGGCCCCCACGAACAGTTCGCCCAGGGTCACCTGGCCGTTGGGATCGGAAATCTGCTCGCGCAGGGTGACCGGCAGGCCGGCGTGGGCGGCGCCGGCCAGGAACAGCCAGGCGGTCAGGCCGGTGGCGGCGATCTTGGCCAGGCGGGCGTTCGAGCGGGCGCGGGCGGGAGAGGCGAGGGGACGGGTCATCTTACGACTTCACCTGCGAGGCCGTGGCCAGCATCTGGTCGGCCGTGGTCACCACCTTGGAGTTCATCTCGTAGGCGCGCTGGGCGACGATCAGGGCGGTGATCTCGGACACCGCGTCGACGTTCGAGGCTTCGGTGTAGCCCTGCAGCAGGGTGCCGACGCCGGGGCTGCCGGGGGTGGCCAGGGTGGCCGCGCCGGACGCCGCGCTCTCCAGGAACAGGTTGTCGCCCTGGGCGTCCAGGCCGCCTTCGTTGAGGAAGGTGGCGAGCTGAAGCTGGCCCACCACGGTCGGGGCCGTCTGGCCCTGCTGGCTGACCTGCACCTGGCCGGTCTTGGAGATGGTCACCTGGGTCGTGCCCTGGGGAATGGTGATGGTCGGCTGCACCAGGTAGCCGTCCGGCGTCACCAGCTGGCCCTGGTCGTTGGGCGACAGGTTGCCGGCCCGGGTGTAGGCCGTCTCGCCCGAGGGCAGCAGCACCTGGAAATAGCCGCGCCCCTGGATGGCAAGGTCGTACTGGTTGTCGGTGCGGGTCGTCGCTCCCTGCTCGGTGATGCGGTAGACCGAGCCGGCCTTGACGCCGCCGCCGATCTGCACCCCGGTGGGAACCACGGTGCCGGTGTCGGACGACTGGGCCCCGGGGGTCTCCAGCGTCTGGTACAGCAGGTCCTCGAACTCCGCCCGCTGGCGCTTGAACGCCACCGTGTTCATGTTGGCGATGTTGTTCGAAATGACTTCGACGTTGAGCTGCTGGGCGGCCATGCCCGTGGCGGCTGTTCTCAAGGCTTGCATGGTCTAGGCGTCCTAGTTCACCGACCCGAGCCGCTGGATCGAGCGGCGCGAAAGGTCTGAGGTCTGGCTCATGATGTTCGTCATGGACTCGTAGGCCCGGTTGATCTCGATCAGCCGGGTGATCTGGGTGAGGGTCTGCACGTTCGAGCCCTCCAGCGACCCCTGGCGGATCTTGGCCGCCGTGGTGGGCTGGGGCTGCACGTTGGTGGTGTTGCGAAAGAGGTTGTTCCCGTCCTTGGACAGGGCCGACAGGTCGTCGAAGCTGACCACGTCGACCTGGCCCACCTTCTGGCCGGCCTGGCTGATCACCCCGTTCTCGGCGATGCTGATCGGCCCCTTGGCGGGGTCCAGCACGATGTCGCCGCCGCCGCCCTGAACGGCGTTGCCGTCCTGGGTGACGATCTTGCCGGTCTCGTCCAGCTTGAAGCGGCCGTCGCGGGTGTAGCGCGGGCCGCCGGCGGTATTGACCGTGAAGAAGCCCTTTCCGTCGATGGCCAGGTCCAGCGGGGCGCCGGTGGCGTTCAGGGCGCCCTGCTTGAAGTCGCGCGCCACGCCGTCGTCCATCACGAAGGTCACCGGCGCGTTCAGGCCGACGGTCTTGGCCGGCGCCGCCTGGTCGGCGCGGGTCATCATGTCTTCCAGCTTGAAGCCGGCGGTGTCCGCGTTGGCGATGTTGTTGGCGACGATGTCGAGCTCGCGGTGCAGAACCATCTGCCGCGAGAGGGTGACATACATCGTGTTGTCCATCGTCCCGGCGTCCCTGTGCTGATGGCCCGATCGTTCGCCAGGGTGAACTGCAACCTTTGGGCCAGTCTGAAAGCCCAATGAAATCAATAAAAAGGAAGGTTAACGGCCGCCGGGCGGCGGAATCTTCCGGGCAAGGTTTGCAGCCATGGCCCGCGGCGGGGGCGGCGAAGCCTGCCGCGACTCAGTTCCGCGCGGCGTCCCGAAAAAGGGCCGCCGACCTAGCAAGAAGGGCGCCAGGACACGCCTCGGACTCAATCCTTACCGCCAAAATGTCGCAAGCCGGGCCGTCCTCATCCTTCGCTAACCCTTGAAACTCAAAGGTTATTTCCTCCGTGCGCCTGTCCGGCCGGCGTTAACGAATGAACCGATCGTTAACCAGCTTCAGGCGATGAGCAGGAGACGTATTTCCAAGGAATCGCGCGCGTGGCGAAGGACAAGTCCAAGGGCAAGGACAAGCCGGCCGACGGCGACGCCGAAGACCAGGCGACGGTCGAAGGCGAAGGCGTGGACGGGGAAGAGGGCGGCAAGAAGAAGCTGCCGCTCAAGATGATCCTGATCGCGGCCGCCGGCGCCTTCGTGGTGCTGGGCGGCGGCGGCACGGCCGCGTTCCTGTTCCTGGCCCCCAAGCCCGATGCGGCCCACGCCGGCAAGAAGCACGAGAAGCCCAAGAAGGACGAGAAGAAGGACGGCGCCGGCAAGGAGGACAAGAACGCCCCTCAGATCAAGGACGGTCCCGACGGCGTGGTGTTCTTCACCATGCCCGACATCGTCGTGAACATGCAGACCGCCGACGGCAAGTCGACCTTCCTGAAGCTCAAGCTCACCTTCGAGCTGCCCGACCACGAAACCGCCGACGCCCTGACGCCGGAACTGCCGCGCATCCAGGACATGTTCCAGGGCTTCCTGCGCGAGCTGCGCCCCGAGGATCTGTCGGGCAGCCAGGGCAGCTTCCAGCTGCGCATGGAGATCCTGCGGCGGGTGAACCTCGTCGTCGCCCCGTCCAAGGTCAACGCCGTCCTGATCGAGGAGATGCTGATCAACTAGGCCCCGCCTGGTTGATCCAAACGCCCATGGCCGATCCGTCCGAAGAACTTCCGCCGCTCGCAGACGGTCCCGGGGAACCCGGGAGCGAAGCCTGGGCCGCGGCCGAGGGCGAAGAAGCCATGATGGGATCCGAAAGGATCCTGAACCAGGACGAGATCGACAGCCTGCTCGGCTTCGACATGGCCGAGGACGACTCGGGCGAGCGCAACGGCATCCGGGCGATCATCAACTCGGCCCTGGTGTCCTACGAGCGCCTGCCGATGCTCGAGATCGTCTTCGACCGCCTGGTGCGGTTGATGACGACGTCCCTGCGCAACTTCACCAGCGACAACGTCGAGGTCAGCCTCGACAACATCTCGTCGATCCGCTTCGGCGACTACCTGAACTCGATCCCGCTGCCGGCCATCCTGTCGGTGTTCCTGGCCGAGGAACTCGACAACTACGGCCTGCTGACCATCGACTCCAACCTGATCTACTCGATCGTCGACGTCCTGCTGGGGGGGCGGCGCGGCACCGCGGCCATGCGCATCGAGGGCCGGCCCTACACCACCATCGAGCGGGTGCTGGTGCAGCGGATGGTCGAGGTGGTGCTGAACGACGCCAAGACCGCCTTCGAGCCCCTGACCAAGGTCAACTTCGTGCTCGACCGCCTGGAGACCAATCCGCGCTTCGCCGCCATCGCCCGGCCGGCCAACGCCGCCATCCTGGTCAAGCTGCGCATCGACATGGAAGACCGCGGCGGGCGCATCGAGCTGCTGCTGCCCTATGCGACGCTGGAGCCCATCCGCAAGATGCTGCTGCAGCAGTTCATGGGCGAGAAGTTCGGCCGCGACAACATCTGGGAAGGCCACCTGGCCACCGAGCTGTGGACCACCCAGATGGAGGTCCGCGCCGTCCTCGACGAACAGCAGATCAACCTGCGCCGCGTCCTCGACCTGCAGGTCGGCGACACCATCATGCTCAACGCCACGCCCGACAGCCTGGTGGAGCTGCGCGCCGGCGCCATTCCCCTGACGCGCGGCCGCATGGGCCGGCGCAACCACCACATCGCCGTGCGGGTCGAGGCGCCCCTGTCGCCCGCCGCCAAGAAAGCCGTGCAGAGGTCCTGACATGAGCGCTGTCGCCCTGATCCTGAACGTCCTGCTCGGCGGCCTCCTGCTGATGGCCCTGGCCCTCGGCTGGCGGCTGGAACGGCGCCTCAAGGCCCTTCGCGAGAGCCAGACCACGTTCGTCGGCGCCGTCCAGGACCTCGACCGCGCCGCCGCCCGGGCCGAACAGGGCCTGGCCGACCTGCGCGCCGCCACCGACGAGGCCGCCGAGAGCCTGGCCGGCCGCATCGCCGCGGCCAAGACCCTCTCGGCCAAGCTCGACTCCACCCTGACCCGCGCCGAGAAGGCCGCCGAGGCGCCCCGCGCCCGGCCGGACCCTCGGCCCGATCCGCGCGCAGACATCCGCGCCGAGGTTCGCCCCGACCCCCGTCATGACCCCCGTCACGACCTTCGTCACGACCTTCGCCACGACGCCCGCTTCGACGCCCGAGACATCCGCAACGACCTGATCCTGGAAGACGAGCCGGCCCGCCGGCCGTTCGAGGCGCGGCTGGAGGGCCTGCGCCCGCGCTTCGCGCCGCCGCCCGCGGCCCCGGCCGCCTCGCCGCGCTCGCGCGCCCGGGTCGACGATGACCTGTTCGACGAAGCCGCCGGCGCCCGCCGGGCCGCCCGCGCCGACCTTGGCCTGGGAGGCCGCCGGTGAAGAACGTTCCGCGCATCCTGCCCCTCGTCGCCGTCGCCATCGGCGGCGTCCTGGCCGTCAAGCTGGTGGCCGGGGCCAGCGGCTTCCCGACCGCCCTCAGCGGCGCCCAGGCCTTCGCCGAAGGCGTCGCCAAGTCCGCCAAGTCGGCGATCTCCAGCACGCCCCCCGCCGACACCGCCGCCGCGACGCCGGCGGCCGTCGGCGCCAAGCCGGCCCCGGTCTGCGCCCCCACCGCCGCGGAACTGGCCAAGGAAGCCGGCCTGTCGCCCGCCGAACTGCAGGTGCTGCAGAGCCTCGGCGCCCGCCGCGGCCAGCTCGACCAGCGCGAAAGCGGCATGGACACCGAGCTACAGCTCGTCAACGCCGCCCAGGCCAAGCTGGACGCGCGCCTGGCCCAGCTCGAAGCCCTCAAGGGCGACATCAACGGCCTTCTCGGCCAGATGGACGCCAAGCAGCAGGCCGAGCAGGACCGGCTGGTGAAGGTCTATGAGGGCATGAAGCCCAAGGACGCCGCCGCGCGCTTCACCCTGCTCGACGACGCCGTTCGCCTGCCGATCGCCGCCAAGATGAAGGAGCGGGCGCTGTCGGCCATCCTGGCCCAGATGCCGCCGGCCGACGCCAAGAAGCTCACCGAGTCCCTGGCTCAGCGCTTCAGCCAGGCCGCCGCCACCGTGGCCGCCGGCCGCGCCGCCGTGGCCCAGCCCGCGCAGCAGGCCAGCGCCGCGCCGCCGCCCCTGGCCGCGCCCCCGGCCGTCACGCCGGCCCCGACCAAGACCGCCCAGGCCAAGACCGCCCAGGCCGGACCGACGCCTGAGAAGCCCGCCACCCCGGCCAAGCCTCGCCCGCCGCGTCCGCGCCGCCAGGCCGCCGCCAAGCCGGCCGGCGCAACTGCCGCTGCCGCCGCCGCCGCCAAGCCGCAGACCACCGCCCAGAACGCCGCCGCCCCGGCTTCGCCCGCCAAGCCGGCTACGCCGCCGGCCCCCTCGGCGGCCAAGCCCGCCGCGTCGAAGCCCTCCGCGCCCGCCGCCGCCGCCCCTGCCGCCGCCGCCCCGGCCGCGGCGGCCAAGCCGGCCTGACCGGGCCCATGCGCCTGCGCGCGGCCTTCCGATACGGGGTCGCCGCCGCCTGCATCGTCATGGCGGCGGCGCCGCCAGGTCTGGCCCCGGCCCTGGCCGAGGTGGCGCTGAAGCCCGGCGCGCCGCTCGACGTCCGCGTCGCCCAGGCCGAGCAGTTCTCGCGCCTCGAGTTCCACTGGGCCGGCGGCGCGCGCATGACCAGCCGCCGCGATGGCCAGGTCCTGACCCTGCGCTTCAGTCGCGACGCCAAGCCCGACATGGGCGTGCTGCGCGCCGTGCCGGTGAAGTGGCTGAAGTCGGCCCAGGCCAGCCACGACGGCGGCGCGCTGACCGTGGCCCTGACGCTGGCCGACAACGCCGACGCCAAGCTGGGCGACGCCGACGGCGCCAACTACGTGAACCTGTTCGAGAAGCCCGCGCCCCCGCCCGCGCCGGCCACGCCCGCCGGCCCGCCGCAGGGCCAGACTCCCCCGGCCGACCGGCCCAATCCCGTGCCGGCCAGCGGAGTCGTGCCCATGCAGGCCGTGGCCACCGGCTCGCAAGTGCGCTTCGACTTCCAGTGGGCCAAGCCCCTGGGCGCCGCCGTTTTCCGCCGGTCCGACGCGATCTGGATCGTGTTCGACGCCCAGGCCAGGATCGACGTCACCAATGTGCCGCGCGGCCTGCCGCAATATGCCGACGTGCAGTCGCTGCAAGGGCCAGGCTGGTCGGCGATCCGCATCACCACCCACGCGCCCATCGCCTATGTGGCCCAGTCCGAGGGCTCCAACTGGTCGGTGACCCTGGCCCCGTTCAACGCCCCGCCCACCGGCGTGGTCAACCTGGCCCGCTCGGACGCCGACGGTCCGCCGGCCCTGAAGGCGGCCCTCTCCGGCGCCACCGGCGTCTACTGGGTCGACGATCCCGGCGCGGGCGACAAGATCGCGGTGGTCACCGCCCGCAGCCCCGCCAAGGGCGTCGAGACCCAGCACGACTACGTGCAGATGTCGGTGCTGTCGTCGGCCCAGGGCCTGGCCGTGACGTCCAACGTCGACGACCTGTCGGTGAGCTACGCCGGCGACATCGTCACCCTGGCGCGGCCCAAGGGCCTGACCCTGTCGCCGTCCACGGCCGGCGCGCGGGCCGCCACCTACGCCATGGACGCGCCGGCGCCGGCGGCCATGCCCGGCCTGATCGATCCCGACTGGAGCAAGACCGGACCCGGCGGCTTCCTGGCCCGCTACGACGCCCTGCTGGAGCCCGTCTCGATCGAGGAGTCCAAAGGGCAGGTGGGCTCCACCCAGGCCCACATGGCCCTGGCCCGCTTCCTGGTCGGCTCTCAGCTTTCCTACGAGGCCATCGGCGCGCTCAACGACGCCGTCCGCAGCCACGAGGCCCTGGGGGCCGACGCCGAGTTCCGGGCTCTGCGCGGCATCGCCCGCATCATGGCCGGCCGCCTGGCCGAGGCCGAGAACGACTTTTCCGTGCCGGGCCTGGCCGACAACGCCGCCGCCGCCAACTGGCGCGGCTACATCGCCGCCCGGCAGAGCCGCTGGGCCGACGCCAAGCGCGAGTTCGCCGCCGGCGCCTCGGCCATCAACCAGTTCTCGCCCTACTGGAAGTGCCGCTTCGCCCAGGGCGGCGCCCAGGCCGCCATGGCCATGGGGGACAACGGCGCCGCCAACGCCTGGATCGACTTCGCCCTGGCCAACACCGGCTCGGTCAAGGACCAGCTCGACGTGCGGGTGCTGCAGGCGCGGCTGTTCGAGGCCGAGGGGTACACCGACAAGGCCCTGGCCATGTTCCGCGCCCTGTCGCGGGCCTCCAGCGACGACATCGCCGGCCCGGCGGTGCTGCACGCCACCAAGATCCAGTACGACCGCGGCGCCATCACCCCCGCCCGCGCCGCCGAGGTCTATGACGAGCTGCGCTACCGCTGGCGGGGCGGCTCCTTCGAGCTGGAGACCATCCGCACCCTCGGCCAGCTCTACCTGGCCCAGGGACGCTACCGCGAGGCGTTGGAAGCCCTGCGCTCGGCCGGTCGGCGCATGCCCGACATGCCCGAGGCGGTGCAGCTCCAGGCCGATCTCGACGCGGCGTTCAGGGGCCTGTTCCTGGACGGCCAGGCCGACGGGCTGGAGCCCGTCCAGGCCCTGGCCCTGTTCTACGACTTCAAGGAGCTGACGCCCCTCGGCGCCGACGGCGACATGATGGTGCGCAAGCTGACCCGCCGCCTGGTCGACGTGGACCTGCTGCCCCAGGCCGAGGACCTGCTGAAATACCAGGTCGACAATCGTCTCGACGGCGTGCCCAAGGCCCAGGTCGCCACCGACCTCGCCACCGTCTACCTGATGGACAAGCAGCCGGAGCAGGCGCTGGACGCGATCAATTCCACCCGCACCACCGTCCTGCCCCAGGCGCTCAACCTGCAGCGCCGCATCGTCGCCGCCCGCGCCCTGACCGGCCTTGGCCGCTACGACGACGCCCTGGAGATGCTGGGGACCGACCCCTCGTCCGACGCCAACGACGCCCGCGCCGAGATCGCTTGGCGCCAGAAGGCCTGGACCCAGGCCGGCGGCCTGTTCGAGAAGATCCTGGGCGAGCGCTACAAGGCCGGCGGCCCCCTGACCGCCGACGAGGAGGGCAAGCTGCTGCGCGCCGGCGTCGCCTATTCCCTGGCCAGCGACGACGTCTCCCTGGCCCGCCTGCGCGAACGCTACGACCCCTACCTCGGCGCCACCCGCAATCCGGACGCCCTGCGCGTGGCCCTCACCGGCGTCGCGGCCAGCAAGGTCTCGATCGCCGACTTCGGCCGCATGACCGCCGACAACCAGGCCTTCGCCGGCTGGGTCGCCAAGATGAAGGAACGTTTCCGCGCGCCCCCCGCCCCTCTGAAGACCGCCGCTGCCACGCCGACGACGACCAAAGGCTGATCCGCGCCCGTCGTCGCGCCTGGATCAGCTAGACGCCATAGAGGTGATGGAAAGATCCGATCGGCCCCTGCGTCGCCAGGGCCCGCAGCGGGAACGCCGTCCACGGCGCATCGGCGTCCAGGGTTGCGAGGTTGGCGAGCAAGGCCTGGCGCACGGCGGGCTTCACGTGACCTCTGAAGTCCAGAAGCTGGCCCCAGCTCGACGTCCCGTCCAGGCGCACGCGCTCCGGCGCGGCCGCGGAGCCCGCATAGTCCGCCGGGAACAGCCGTCGGTAGGCCTCGAGATTGTACAGCCAGGAGCCGCCCTTCACCGTCCGCACGCCCGGGTGGCGCGCCCGGACGAAGGCGAACATGTCCCGCAGCTCGCCCCGGCGGCGGCCGGCCTTTCCGCGCGCCAGCGGTCCGACGCCGTCATCGCTGTCGCGGTTGCTGAAATGGATGCGCACGACCTGGCCGCCGTCCATCAGCTCGAAGCTGAAGCAGCCGAACCGGCGCTTGTCGCCGGCCTCGGGCGGAGCCGCCAGGAAGGTGTCGACCGTCCAGTCCAGGCGCTCGGCCCGGGAAGGGCGCTGCTCCAGCCCGTCGGCGTACCGCGCCCAATCCGGCGAAGGGACGCCAGCCTCGATCCGCCCGAATCCGAACCGTCGATGCAGGTTGGTGAAAGCCAGGCAGGCGGAGGGCAGGGGGCGCGCCGTCCGTTCCGCCATCGCCTCGGCGAACCGCAGTTGAACCTCGAAGAAGGGCCGCAGACGCTCGGCCTCTTCGCGCCGTTCCTCGATCGACCCGCCCATGAGCGGCGTTACAGCGTTCCGGCCCGGCCGCGTCAATGGCGGCCGGCCGTCGGCGGGGGCCGCCCTAGCTCCCGTAGACGAACACCTCGTCATCCAGGTCGATCTTGGGGAAGGCGTCCTTGTCGCCCCAGTAGTCCTGGGTGTGGCGCCACTCGGGGGTGGGGCCGGCCTTGGGCAGCTTGTGCATCTCGCGCATCAGGTAGCCCGGGTTGAAGTTGTCCGGGTCGACCCAGCCCGACAGCGGCATGTCCTTTTCCGAGGCGCGCAGGGCCACGTCCACCCGCTTGGCCTGCTTCTGATCCATGTGGTTCAGCAGCTTGCAGACGAAGTTGGCGATCAGCTCGCTGCGCAGGGTCCAGCTGGCGCGGAAATAGCCGAACACCCAGACCATGTTGGGCACGCCGGTGAACATCATGCCGCGGTAGGTCACCGTCTCGGCGAAATCCAGCGGCTGGCCGTCGATCTCGAATTCGATGTCGCCCAGGACGTTCAGGTTGAAGCCGGTGGCGGTGGCGATGATGTCGGCCTCGATCTCCTCGCCCGACCTGGTGCGCACGCCCTTTTCCGTGAAGGTCTCGATCTCGTCGGTGACCACGCTGGCCTTGCCGCTCTTGATCGCCTCGAAGAGGTCGCCGTTGGGCATGAAGGCGATGCGCTGCTGCCAGGGGCGGTAGGCGGGGGTGAAGTGCTTCTCCACCAGGTCTTCCGGCAGGTGCATGCGCACGGCCGCCAGCAGCTCGTTGCGCATTGCTTCGGGCTGTTCGAAGGCGCGCTTGGTGATGATGCCGCCCTGGGACAGGATCTGCTTGCGCACGATCTCGTGGATCCAGTTCTCGTCGATCTCCAGCTCGCGCAGGGTCTCGGCCAGGGGGTTGGCGTTGCGGCCGGCGACGAAATAGGTCGGCGTCCGCTGCAGCATGGTCACGTGCGCCACGTCGGCGGCGATCGAAGGCACCAGGGTGGCGGCGGTGGCCCCCGAGCCGATCACGATCACCCGCTTGTCCTTGTAGTCCAGGTCCTGCGGCCAGGTCTGCGGGTGGACGATCTGGCCCTTGAAGTCGGCCATGCCCGGCCATTCGGGGGTGTAGCCCTCGGACTGCCGGAAATAGCCCTGCGCCATCCACAGGAAGCCGCAGGTGAAGCGCACGGTCTCGCCGGTCTCCAGATTCACGGCCTCCAGCCGCCACAGGTTGTCCTCGCTGGACCAGGCGGCGTGGGTGACCTTGTGGCCATAGCGGATGTGGCGGGCCAGGTCGTGCTCGTCGATGACCTCGCCCAGGTACTTCAGGATCTCGTCGCCGGCGGCGATCGGCGCCCCGGTCCAGGCCTTGAAGCCATAGCCGAAGGTGAACAGGTCGCTGTCCGAGCGCACCCCCGGATAGCGGTGGGTGTGCCAGGTGCCGCCGAAGCCGGACTTGGTCTCCAGCACCACGAAGGTCTTGTTCGGCGTCTGCATCTGCATGTGCGCCGCGGCCCCGATCCCGGAGATGCCGGCCCCCACCACCAGCACGTCGAAGTGCTCGGCCGGCGGCGCGTGATCGGCATGGGGATGGCGTCCGGCGCGCTGGGCGGCGGCCGGTTCGAGGTCGACGATATCGGTCATGTCTGGCGTCTGTCCTTCCCGCCTGGCGCTCTTTTCCTGGCGCATTTCCGGCGTAACTGATCGTCGATCACACGTTTTGCGGGAAGGCGCAAGACGGTTGGAGGCGGGGGCGCGACATCGAAAACGACTGCCCGCGCCACGCGCAGGCCAGGCCTCCTGGTCAGGCGTTCATGCCCGCCCGGGCGGTCCAGCGGTTCGACAGCGGGTCGCGCACGCGGTGGTCGTCGAGGGACGAGCGCTTGCGCCATTCTGCGCGCAGCACCGCCTTGCGGCCGGGATACCGCTCCTCCAGGAACTCGGCGTCGCTGACCCGGTCGGTGCGGAAGTGCCTGAAATCCTGGCGCAGTTCGCACCAGGCGGCAATGATCCGCACGGTCTCGTAATAGCCCACCGCCACGGGCCAGATGGTCCGCCGCGTCTCGCGGTCCGCCTCGTCGCGATAGAGCAGCACGATCTTGGTCTGGCCGCGGATCGCCGCGCGCACCCGGCTCATGTCCACCGCGTCCTCGGCCAGCATGCGCGGCGCCTCCGGCGTCGTCAGGGCCGGCTCCAGCAGGAAGGGCCGCAGGTGTTCGGGAATCACCGCCCCGATCTTGGCGATCAGGTCGCGCGCCGCCCGCTTCAGGGCCGGGTCGCCCCGCGCCGCCACCCAGCGCGCGCCCAGCACCGCCGCCTCGATCTCGTCGGGGGTCAGCATCAGGGGCGGCAGGTCGAAGCCCTGGTCCAGCATGTAGCCGACGCCGGCCTCGCCGCGGATCGGCACCCGCTGGGCCAGAAGCTCGGCCACGTCGCGGTAGATGGTCCGCAGGGAGGTCTCCAGCTCGCCGGCCATGGACTGGGCGGTGACCGGCGCGCGGGCGCCGCGGAGGATCTGGATGATCTGGAAGAGGCGTTCGGTTCGGCGCATGGGAAGACCTTAGCCGCAGTGTCCTGACAGCATAGTGTCAGCAGGGCGACCGATGTTCAACGATCGGTGGCGTGGCGCGTCTCTGCGGTTGACTCGCGGCCCGCATCGGGCTGCATCGGCGCATGACCGAAGTCGCTTCCGTCCGCCTGGACCGCCAGGGCTACATCAAGGTTCGTGTCGTCACCCTGCGCGAGAAGGACGGCGCCTTGCACGACCGCGAGGTCGAGGACCACGGCCGCTCCACCTGCGTCCTGCCCTACGATCCCGACCGCCGGGTCGCCCTGATGGTCAGCCTGCCGCGCGTCCCCCTGCTGCTGGCCGGCGAGCCGGAGAACCTGCTGGAGGCGCCCGCCGGCATGATCGAGGGCGACGACGCCCCCGAGGACACCATCCTGCGCGAGGCCATGGAAGAAGCCGGCCTGGCCCTGAAGCGCCTGGAACCGGTGGCCCACGTCTGGTGTTCGCCCGGCGTGTCCGCGGAACGCTCCCACCTCTTCTTCGCCCCCTATGGCCCGGCCGACCGGGTCGGGGAGGGCGGCGGCCTGGCCGAGGAGCACGAGAACATCAAGGTGATCGAACTGCCCCTGGCCGAGCTCTGGGCGCGGGCCCAGGCCGGCGAGATCCAGGACCTCAAGACCCTGGCCCTGGTGCTGTCCCTCCACGCCCGCCATCCGGAGCTGTTCTGACCATGTTGCGCAGAGTGTTTCTCGCCGCCGGGGCGGTCGCCGCCTCGGCCCCGGCGCTGGCCCGTCCTCAGCCGGCGGGCCCGGCCGCCAGGCTGGCGTCGCTCGAGCGGGACCTGGGCGGCCGCATCGGCCTCGCGGCCGTGGACACAGGCTCGGGCCGCCGCCTCGCCTGGCGCGCGGACGAGCGCTTCGCCATGTGCAGCACCTTCAAGTTCCTGCTGGCGGCTGCGGTGCTGCGCCGCGTGGACGCCGGCGTCGAGCGGCTGGACCGGGTGGTCCGCTACGGTCCGGCCGACCTTCTGGAATACGCGCCCACGGCCCGCGCCCATGTCGCGGAGGGCGGCCTCAGCGTCGCGGCCCTGTGCGAAGCGGCCGTCGAGCTCAGCGACAACACCGCCGCCAACCTGCTTCTGGCCTCCATCGGCGGGCCGCGCGCGGTCACCCGCTTCGCCGCCAGCCTGGGCGATCGGCACACCCGCCTCGACCGCAACGAACCCAGCCTGAACACCGCCCTGCCGGGTGATCCGCGCGACACCACCACGCCGGACGCCATGGCCGGCGACCTGCGCGCCGTGCTGCTCGGCCGCGCCCTCACGCCCGCCAGCCGCGAGCGCCTGACCGGCTGGATGAAGCAGACCTCCACCGGCCTCAACCGCATCCGCGCCGGCCTGCCGGCGGGCTGGACCATGGCCGACAAGACCGGCAGCGGCGCGCGCGGCTCGACCAACACCATCGGCCTCGTCTGGCCGCCGGGCCGGCCGCCCATCGCCGTCGCCCTCTACTGCGTGGGCTCGCCCAAGCCGCGCACGGACATCGAGGCGGCCCACGCCGAGGTGGGACGCCTGCTGGTGTCGCAATTTGGTTGATCTGACCAGCCCGCCCGGACCGGCTGCGCCTCAGCGATAGCGGCGGCCGTAGCGGCCATAGCCGGCGTAGTCGCCGTCCACCTTGTCGATGGCGATGGCGATGGCCCCGTTGTCGCCGATGGGCTTGCACACGGCGCCGCCGATCTCGCGATAGCCGTGGGTGCCGACGCCGACGTGGACTTCGCCATGGGCGCTCTTGTCGGGCTTGCCGTCGGCCGTCTCCAGCGGACCGCAAGGCCCCATCTTCGGACCCAGCGGACCGTCGGCGAAGGCGTCGTAGGCGCCCAGGTCGGCGGGCGCGGCGGTGGCCTTGGGCGCGGCGTTGGGATTGGCGCCGCCGGCCGTCGGAATGGCCTCCTGCGCCAGGGCCGATGCGCCCAGCAGCAGGCTGGCGAACAGTCCCAGGCAAAGCGAGCGGTGCATGGTGAACTCCGAGGCGACGGCCTTCAGCCTATGTGGCGCTTGGGCGGGGCGAAAGATAGGCGCCCCGGGTGTCGAAATTGACATGGCCAAGCCTGGCGCGGGATGTCGGTGCTCGACGGGATCTGACCAAGGCGTCACTCGGAAAGCGCGGGGCAGCCCCAGACGTCTTTCGCCCGCAAGGGGAGAAGGAAGATCAGCGCCCCGTCACGGAAGGCAAACTGAGGACGGGTCCTAGGCCGTCGCCGCCCGCGCCTCATCGTCCGCCTCGTCGGCCGGACAGGACCACTGGGCGATCACCTCCAGCAGGCGCTGGGGATTGATCGGCTTGCCAATGTGGTCGTCCATGCCGGCCTCGCGGCACTTGCCGACCTGTTCGGGCAGCACGTTGGCGGTCATGGCGACGATCGGGGTGCGGCAGCCGGCCGAGCGGATGCGGCGCGCGGCCGTCAGGCCGTCCATCACCGGCATCTGCACGTCCATCAGGATCAGGTCATAGGCGGCCTGTTCCACCGCGTGGATCGCCTCAACGCCGTCGCAGGCGGTGTCGATGACGATGTCGAAGGGCCTGAGCAGGGTCTGCACCAGCTCGCGGTTCACGGCCACGTCCTCGACCAGCAGCAGCCGCACCGGCCGGTCCAGGTCCACGGCCTCTGGCTCGGCCCGGCGCGCATCCACCGCGCCGTCCGCCACCGGCAGGGTGACTTCGAACCAGAAGGTCGAGCCTTGCCCTTCGACGCTGTCGGCGCCGATCCGGCCTCCCATCATCTCGATGGTGCGCTTGCAGATCGCCAGGCCCAGGCCCGTGCCGCCGAACTTGCGCGACACCGACACGTCGCCCTGGGTGAAGCGCTCGAAAAGCTGCGTGATCTGGTCCTGCGGCACGCCGATGCCGGTGTCGCGCACCGCCATGCGCAGCACCCGGTCTTCGCCCTGCGCCCGCTCGCCGACGCTCACCGTCACCGCCCCCGCGCTGGTGAACTTCACCGCGTTGGACAGGAAGTTCAGCACCACCTGGCGCAGCCGCGGCCCGTCGCCGACCAGGGGCAGGACCTCGCCTTCGGCCAGCACCGTCAGCTTCAGGCCCTTGGCGGCCGCCTGCTCGCCGACCAGGGCGGCCACGGCCTCGGCCTCGCCCAGGGGATCGAAGGGCTGCGGGTCCAGCTCCACCGCGCCGGCTTCCAGCTTGGAGAAGTCCAGCACGCTGTTGACGATTTCCAGCAGGGTGGCGCTGGCCTCGCGGATCAGGTGCGCATGGCGCGCGTCCTCGGCGTTGAGGGCCGGCGAGGCCTTCAGGATGCCGGAGAAGCCGATGATGGCGTTCAGCGGCGTGCGCAGCTCGTGGGTCATGTTGGCCAGGAAGTCGGACTTGGCCGCCGCGGCGCTCTCGGCCCGTTCGCGCGCCTCGATCAGCTCGCGTTCCATGGCCTTGCGCGCGTCGATCACCCGCGAGATCGACACCACCTGCGGCGGGCCGTCGTCGGCCTGTGCCACCCGGAAGCTGGTCTCCACGCAGCAGACCGCTCCGTCCGAGCGGACCACGCGATATTCCATGGTGATCTCTTCGCCGGGCGTCTGCAGCGCCGCCACCGCCGTGCGCACCCGTTCGCGGTCGTCTTCGTGCAGGAAGGTGTAGTTCGGCGTCGTCAGCAGGAATTCCGGCGTGTAGCCCAGGGCCCGCTCGATGGACGGCGAGATGTAGCCGCGGCTGCCGTCGATGCCCTGCTGCGAGATGACGTCGGTGATGTTGTTGGCCAGCATGCGGTAGCGGGCCTCGCTGACCCGCGTCTGCGCCTCGGCCTCCAGGTAGCGCACCCGCGCGCTCAGCATCCGGCGCACGCCGTCGGCGGCGAAGGTCACCGCCAGGAACAGGGTCCCCCACACCGGAATCAGGTCCAGGGCCATGGGATTGGGCGTCGCGATCAGCCCGGTCAGCATGCACAGCGCCGGCACGATCCCGGCGGCGACGAAGCCCGCGGGCGACTGGTAGGCGTGGGACTGGGCGAAGAACACCACGCTCAGCCACAGCACCACGGCGCAGATGGCCCCCTCGCGCGACCCGGAACTCCACAGCAGCCAGGCGATGGCCGTCCAGGCGCTGGTGGTGATGGCCACGTTGATCAGGTGGTGCAGGCGCAGCCGCGGGCTGCTCTTGCGGCCCTGGAACTGGCTGCGGGTGACGAACCAGCCCCAGGCTTCCAGCCCGCAGGTGGCGATCGCCCAGTCGGCGCACACGGCCGGCGCCAGGATGCGCGAGGACAGGGCGGCGATGCCGAACAGGATCAGGATGCGCAGCGCGAACCCCTGGTGCGCGCTGGCCGCCATCTCGTCCAGGCCGTCGTCAAGCCATCGAGACACGTCGCCGATCTCCCCCACTCGGAGAGAATTTGCGCAGAAGCTCTTGAAATACGGGTTAATGACCTCGGGCGGGACAAGGTGTCCCGGCGATAAATGCCCTCAGGTTGAGTATTTCCATGACAGAATGTGGCGGTCCTGCGATCCGCTCGCCACAGTTGGATGACAAGCGGAGCCATCCCGTGAAACAACCCCGATCCGGCCGCCGCGACATGACCAATCCCACCGCCCGCATTCTCATCGTCGACGATGACGCAGAGCTGCGCGCCAACATGGCTGCCTATCTCGTGCAGCACGGACTGACCGTGTTGCAGGCTGGCTCCGCGTCGGAAGCCGACACCATCCTGGCCGGCGGCGACATCGACCTGGTGGTCCTGGACGTGATGATGCCGGGCGAGGACGGCCTGTCGCTCTGCCGCCGCATCGTCGACGCCCACGGCCCGGCGGTGATCATGCTCAGCGCCATGGGCGACGAGGTGGATCGCATCGTCGGCCTCGAGCTCGGCGCCGACGACTACCTCGGCAAGCCCTGCAATCCACGCGAACTGCTGGCGCGGGTGAAAGCCGTCCTGCGCCGGCGCGAGGAGGGCGAGCCCCGGCCCCGGCGCGGCGGCCAGGTGCAGTTCCGCGGCTTCACCCTCGACGCCGTGCGCCGCCGCCTGCGCGCGCCCAACGGCGAGACCATCCTGCTGACCGCCGGCGAGTTCTCCCTGCTCAGCGCCTTCCTGGAGCATCCGCGCCAGATCCTCTCGCGCGAGAAGCTGCTGACCCTGGCCCGCGGCCCCGAGGCGGAGGTGTTCGACCGCTCCGTGGACGTGCAGATCAGCCGCCTGCGCCGCAAGCTGCAGGCCGGCGCCGCCGACAGCGACCCGGAGGAGGTCATCGCCACCTATCGCGGCGCGGGCTACCTGCTGAACGCCCAGGTCATGCGTCCGTGGGCCTGACGGGCGCCGCGCCGTGGAGGTGAAGGCCGGCCGCGTCCGGTTCACGGGCGCGCCCATCGCCCTGCAGATCATGGCCCTGCTGCTGGCCGCCGTGGTGGTGGCCAACGGCCTCAGCTTCCTGATCGTCGTCCTGCTGCCGCCGCCGCGCCCGCCGATCTGGCGCGTGACTGACGTCGCCGCCGCGCTCAAGGGCGGGCCGCTGCAGACGCGCGAGGGCCGCACCCTGGTGCGCCGCATCGCCGCCGCGCCGCCCCGGCCCAGGAATCCGGACTGGCGCGGCGGACCCCAGCACATGGCCCTGGCCCAGGAGCTGGGCCTGCCGCCGGACAAGGTCAGCGTTGTGGAGACCCGTCCGCCGCAGCGCTTCGGTCCCGCCTGGATCGGCGGGCCGGTGTTCGCCGCCCGGGACTTCGACCACCGCCACGGCGACCGCAAGGGAGACGATCATCGGGCCGGCCCGCCCGGCGAGGGGCCGCAGCCGCCCAATCTGATGTTCGACAACGGCGGCGATGGCGGCCGCCCGTCGCCGCGTGACCCGGCGGCCGATCCGGGGCCCGGCGGCGGTCTCCCGGGGGAGCGGCGCTTCAACGACGCCGTCACCGGGCCCGGCGGCGTCCGCGCCTTCGACCGCATGCCCTTCATCGGCGACTTCTCCGCGGCGGCCCAGATGCCGGACGGCCGCTGGCTGGTCGTGTCGACCCCGCCCGAGGCCTTCCCCAACGCCTGGCAGCTTCGGGTGCTGCTGTGGCTGGCCGCCTGCCTGGTGGTCATCGGCCTGGCCGGCTTCCTGTTCAGCCGCCGCATCACCGCGCCGATCCGCGCCTTCGCCTCAGCCGCCGAGCGCCTGGGCCGCGACCCGCGCCAGGGCGCCATCCCGCTCTCCGGCTCGGCCGAGATCGGCAAGGCCGCCGCCGCCTTCAACCGCATGCAGGAGCGCCTCAAGCGCTACGTCGACGACCGCACGGCCATGGTCGCGGCCATCTCTCACGACCTGCGCACGCCCCTGGCCCGCATCCGCTTCAAGGTCGAGGACGCGCCCGACGAGATCAAGGCCGCGGTGGTCCGCGACATCGAGCGCATGGAGGACATGATCGGCGCGGTCCTGGCCTTCATCCGCGACGGGGCCGAGGCCTCCCACCGCGAACGCCTGGACCTGCGCTCGGTGATCGAGGTCGCCGCCGATGACGCCGCGGCCATGGGCGTCGACGTGCCGGTGACCGGCGAGGACCGCCCGATCATCGTCGACGGCGATCCCAGCGCCCTGACGCGCCTGTTCGGCAACATCGTCGACAACGCCCTGAAGTACGGCCACGGCGCCGAGGCGCGGGTGTTCCAGGCCGACGACCACGGCATCGTCGAGGTGGTCGACACCGGCCCCGGCCTGCCGGCGGGGGAGATGGAGCGGGTGTTCGAGCCCTTCTACCGCGCCGACCCCGCGCGCACCCTCACCGACGACGGCGTCGGCCTGGGCCTGGCGGTGGCCCGCTCCATCGCCCGGGCTCACGGCGGCGACATCGTCATGCGCCCCAATTCGCCCCAGGGCCTGATCGTGCGCGTCAGCCTTCCGCTAGCCGCCGGGCGCTGAGGGATCCCGGCAGGGCAGGGGCCTGTCCCCGACAGCTCAGGTTGGGCGCCAGGCTCTGGCGCCGCGGCCCGCGCTATGGCTCACTCGCCGCCGCGAACGACGGGGAGCACGCGCCGATGATCGAACGGCAGGTTGATATCGCCACCAGGGACGGGGCGATGACCACCTTCATCTGCCATCCGGACCGGGGCGGACCCTTCCCCGTGATCATCTTCTTCATGGACGCGCCGGCGATCCGCGAGGAGCTGCGCGACATGGCCCGTCGCCTGGCCACCAGCGGCTACTATGTAATGCTGCCCAACCTCTATTACCGCTCGGGAGTCATGGAGCTGGGGCCGCTGCCGGCCTCGCCGGACGATCCGGCCCGCCAGCGGATGATGGACCTGATGTATTCGCTGAAGATCCCCATGGTCATGGCCGACGGGGATGCGCTGCTGGCCTACGCCGACGGCGACGACGCGGCCAGCGGCGGCCAGGCCGGCTGCCTCGGCTACTGCATGAGCGGCCAGTTCGCGATCAACTTCGCCGCCCGTCATCCCGAGCGGATCAACGCCGCCGCCTCGCTCTACGGGACCTACCTGGTCACCGACGAGGCCGACAGCCCCCACCTGGTGGCCAGCAAGGCCGACGCGGAGCTCTACTTCGCCTGCGCCGAGACCGATCGCTGGGCGCCGCTGGAGATGGTCGAGGCCCTGTCCCAGGCCCTTGGCGGTCTCGACGTGGAGGCCGAGGTCGAGATCTACCCCGGCGTCGAGCACGGCTTCGCCTTTCCCCAGCGCGCGGCCTACGACAAGGCCGCCGCCGAGAAGCACTGGTCGCGCCTGCTGTCGCTGTTCGAGCGGCGGCTGAAGTAGCGTTTGACCGGCCTGCGAATTCGCTCATCCTGCGCGCTGGCGATCTCGCCGGCCGTGCGTGCGGACGCGCGCGCTTCGTGGGAGGCCACCGTATCAACGGTGATCTACGGTCCGAACGTCCGCATTTGTCGTCGCCTCACCCCTCGAACGCCTCCTTGAAACGATCGCGCAGCAGGTTCTTCTGCACCTTGCCCATGGCGTTTCGCGGCAGGTCCTCGACGAAGAACACCTTCTTGGGCGCCTTGTAGGCCGCCAGGGACTGGCGGGCGGCGCCGATGATCTCGCCCTCGTCGCCCCGGCCCACGATCACCGCCACCACGGCTTCGCCGAAGTCGGGATGCGGGCAGCCGATCACCGCGCTCTCGCCGACGCCCGGCAGCTCGTCGAGGATCAGCTCGATCTCCTTGGGATAGACGTTGTAGCCGCCGGAGATGATCAGGTCCTTGGCCCGGCCCGAGATCCACACCCGGCCGTCCGGGTCCTGGCGGCCGACGTCGCCGGTGATGAAGAAGCCGTCGGCGGTGAAGTCCTCGGCCGTCTTCTGCGGGTTGCGCCAATAGCCCGAGAACACGCTGGGCCCGCGGATCTCGATCACGCCGGTGGTCCCCGCCGGCTCGCCGCCGCCGATGCGCAGCTCGACGCCGGGCAGGGGATAGCCGACGCTGCCGGCCACGCGCTCGCCGTCCAGCGGGTTGGTGGTGATGATCGCCGCCTCGCTCATCCCATAGCGTTCCAGGATGCGCTGGCCGGTGCGCGCCTCGAACTCGGCGAAGGTGCTCTCCAGCAGGGGCGCCGAGCCGCAGATGAACACCCGCATGTGCGCCGCCGCCTCGCGGGTGAACCCCGGGTTGGCCAGCAGGCGCGTGTAGAAGGTCGGCACCCCCATCATCACGGTGGCCTTGGGCAGCCAGGCCAGCACCTCGGCGTCGTCGAACCTGGCCAGCCAGACGGTCGGCCCGCCGTTCAGCAGGATGCAGTGCAGGGCGATGAACAGGCCATGCACGTGGAAGATCGGCAGGGCGTGCAGCAGCACGTCGCCCGGCCGGAACCCCCAGGCCTTGTGCAGGGCCAGGGCGTTGGACGCCAGGTTGCCGTGGCTCAGCATGGCCCCCTTCGACCGCCCGGTGGTGCCGCTGGTGTAGATGATCGCCGCCAGGTCGCCGGCCGCCGCCTGGTGAATCGCCTCCAGGGGCGCCAGGCCCTCGGCTTCGGCGGCCAGGGCCACGGCGTCGGTGACGAACAGCTTCGGCTCCGCGTCGTCCAGGAAGTAGCGGACCTCGGCCTCGGTGTAGGCGGTGTTGAGGGGCAGGAAGACCGCCCCGATCTTCAGCGTCGCCAGATAGAGCATCAGCGACGACGGGGTCTTGGGCGCCTGCACCGCCACCCGGTCGCCGGGCTGGACGCCCTTGGCCTTCAGCAGCGCCGCCAGCCGTCCGACGCCGGTCTCGAAGGCGCCATAGGTGATCACGGCGCCGTCGGCCAGCAGCAGGCAGGGCGCCGAGCGGTCGGCCGGAAAGCGGCTGGCGAGAAGGGCGTAGAGATTGTCGTTCAAGGCGCGCTCCCGGATCCTGGCGGCCATGGGCCGACCTCCGTCTCGCACGGGCGCGGCGGGCTTTCAACGCGCTCCGGCCGCGTCGACTTCCCCCCAAACGGAGGGGGAACGGCGTCACCAAAGTGGGCTAGTCGGGTCTTGCGCCGCGTTCTGGCGCGGCCGAGGCTTGCGCTCATGCCCCATCCCCTGCAGCCGGAAGCGCCGGCCCCGGACTCGGCGGAGTTCCCCTACGACGAGGGCGACTATCTGTTCCACCTGATGGTGGCCGTCACCCGCTACCGCGACGCCGACCTCGAGAAGGCGGTCAAGCCGCTGGACCTGAACCTGTCCTACTACCGGGCCATGGTGGTCATGGCCCATTTCGCGCCCTGCTCGATGAGCGAGCTGGCCGAGTTCAGCATGGTCGACCGCACCACCCTGACCCGCACCGTGGACCAGCTCGTGGCCCGCGGCCTGGTCGAGCGCAGCCACGCCAGGCTGGACCGCCGCCAGGTCCTGCTGACCCTGACCGAGGCTGGCTGGGCCCGCTATCTCCTGGCCCAGGAAGTCGTCCGTTCGCGCAACGACACCCTGACGGCCGGGCTGCCGCCCCACCTGACCCGCGCCATGATCCGCTCCCAGCAGGCCCTCATCGCCTCCTGGGACCTGGGCGAGGATCTCACCCACCGCCTCCTGACCCTGCAGCGCCCTGGCGGCGCGCCCGCGGCGGCCAACGACTAGGCTCTCGTCCGCATCCGGAACCGCGCCGGACCCGGACGCTTCTGGCGGGCCCGCCGCGCGTTGCCGGCTGGCCGTCAGACGCGGTTCATCTAGATTGGACCAGCATGAGCCATGACGCGCGCTCGTCGCCCCATTGGGGCCGCGATCGCGCAGCAGAGGACACCCTATGAAGAACAAGACCCTTGGCCTCGCCGCGGCCGCCCTCATCCTCGCGTCGTTCGGCGCGGATTCCGCCTTCGCCGCCCAGGCCGACCCGGCCGCCGCCCAGGTGGAAGCCTTCGACAACAGCCTGATCGCCGCCATGAAGGGCGGCAAGGCCCTGGGCGCCAAGGGCCGCGCCAAGCAGCTTTCCCCGGCCGTGCAGCGCGCCTTCGACCTGCCTTCGATGGCCGCCTTCGCCGTCGGCCCCACCTGGTCGACCTTCACCCCGGCCCAGAAGTCGCAGGTGATCGAGGCCTTCACGCGCCTGTCCGTGGCCAGCTGGGCCCACAACTTCGACAGCTACAGCGGCGAGCAGTTCGTCATCGATCCCACCGTCCAGACGCGCGGGACCGACAAGGTCGTGCAGGCCAAGCTGGTGCATGGCGGCGGCGCGCCGGTGAACCTGATCTACCGCATGCGCCAGTCCGGCGGCGGCTGGAAGGTCATCGACGTCTTCTACAACAACGTCAGCCAGCTCACGACGCGCCGCTCGGACCTGGCCAGCACGGTCTCCTCCGGCGGCGCCGCCGGCGTCACCGCCAAGCTCAACCAGATGGCCGACAACCTGCTGAAGTAGCCGCCCTCAGGGCTGGGTCGGCGGGGCGTCCGGCTCGCCCATCAGGGCGGGCTGGAACAGCAGGGCCGAGACCAGGGTCCAGATCAGCGAGATCATCAGGAGCTTGCCCATGCTGGCCGTGCCCGGGTGGGTCGACATCCACAGGCTGCCGAACCCGGTCGCCGTGGCCAGGGCGCTGAAGAACACCGCCCGCGCCAGGCTCGACGTCAGCAGGTGCGACCCGCCCGAGCGCCACGACATCACGAAATAGATGTGGAAGGCCACGCCGATGCCGAACAGCAGCGGCAGGGCGATGATGTTAGCGAAGTTCAGCGGCTGGCCGATGACCACGCAGCTGCCCAGGGTCAAGAGTCCGGTCAGGATGATCGGGGCCATGGTGATGGCCACGTCGCGCGGCCGGCGCAGCACGATGAACAGCAGGATGGTGATGGCGATGAACGACAGCACGCCCGCCTGCAGGAAGGCCTTCAGCACCGTGTCGCCGCTGCGCGAGATGCTGAACAGCGGCCCCGTGGCGTTGGGCGCCTGGGCGCTGACCACATCGATGAAGCGCCGTAGCACCTTGTTGTTGTTGGCGTCGCCCTTGGGAACGATGGACACCCGGGCGCGGCCGTCCGGGGTGCGCCAGTCGCGGATCAGATCCGCCGGCAGGGTCTGAAGGCTCACCGGCTCGGCCTGGAACGAGGCTGAGATGTCGCCCAGCACCACCGTCAGGGGCGGCACGATCACCTCCGCGGCCTTGGCGCGGGCGGCCGGCGGTCCGGCGGCCAGGGCCTCGAAGTCGGCGGCCAGGCGCCGGGCGTCGGCGGCGGCCGGGTCTGCCGAGCCGCCGGCCGTGGCGCGCAGGGATTGCGCCGCCTGGGTCAGGCTGGCGACGACCTCGGCGTCCGTGGGCGGGGGCAGGGTGGCGATGGGATTGAGGGTGAAGTCCAGCAGCGTCGCGGCGTCGTGGATGATCGCCAGCTTCTGGTCCTGGTCGGCCGGCACGAGGTCGCTGAGCGTGCGCGCCTCGGAGACTTCGGGCAGGCGCTTCAGCTTGGCCGCCAGGGTGTCGGCCGCGGCCTGGCTGGGCTCGACCGCCTCCAGGGTGTTGGGCGACAGGTTGGGGTCTTTCAGCAGGTCCAGCAGGGCCGAGACCGACTCCACCTTGGGATTGCGCAGGTGCAGCGGGTTGAAGTCGAAGTGCAGGAACGGCAGCAGCGCCGCCGACACCAGCGCCGCCCCGGCCGAGGCGCCCACCACCAGCCGGCGGCGGCCCAGGATGAACCGGTCAAGCTTCTCGAGCAGCGGCTGCTCGCCCGTCTCCGGCGGCGGCTTGGGGTGCATGAGGGCGATCAGCGCCGGCAGCAGGGTGAGGTTCAGCGCCAGGGCGACGAACATCCCCAGCCCCGCCACCACGCCCAACTGCGACAGGCCGTGGTAGTCCGTGGGCGCGAAGGCCAGGAAGCCCGAGGCGATGGCGGTCGCCGCCAGGGTCAGCTGGCGGCCGATGCCGCGCCCCGAGGCGTTGATCGCCTCGCGCTCCTCCAGGCCGAGCGCGCGCTCGGCCCGGAATCTCACGCTGAACTGGATGCCGAAGTCGATGCCCAGTCCCACGAACAGGGGGATGAAGGCCACCGAGATGACGTTGTAGCGGTCATAGACGATCAGCCCCCACGCCGCCGCCACCACCAGGCCGATGAAGGTGGTGATCAGGATGGCCAGGATCAGGCGGGCCGACTTCACCGCCAGCCACAGCATCAGCACGATGGCCGCCACCGACAGGCCGGCGATCAGCACCACCCGCTCGGCCAGGCTGCCGAACTCGTCGTCCTGCAGCGGAGTCTCGCCGGTCAGGCGCACGGTGACCCCGTGGGCCGAGTCCAGCTTGAGCTCCTTCATGGCCGCGCGGATGGCGTCGGCCGCCTGGGCCCCGGGCTCCAGCTCGTCGAAGTTCAGCTTGGGATCGACCAGGATCAGGTGGCGCAGCTCGCGCTTGTCGACGGCCCCGCCGGCGATCATGCCGCGCCACGAGAAGAACGCCGGCTGGCCCGCCTTCAGCGCCTCAAGCGTGTCGGCCAGGCTGCGGATCGGCTTGTTGAGGTCGTGCAGCGTGGCCTGGCCGGCGGTCACGCCCTGCAGGGTTGTGTTCAGGGTGTCCGCCACGCCGCGCAGGCTGGGGTCGGCGGCCACGGGGCCCAGGAAGGGCTGGGCGGCGATCAGCTTGTCCATGTCGGACTTCACGTCCGCCGCGGGGGCGTAGAGCAGGCCGTTGCGCGACCAGAACGGCCCGGAATCGGCCAGGCGCACGCCCGGGAACAGCTTGGGATCGGCCTGCAGCCGCGCCGTCAGGGCGTTGGTGGCCTGTTCCGAGAGCTCCGGCGTCTTGCCGTCCACGACGATGACGATCTGGGCGGTGTTCTGGGGGAAGGCCTTGTCGAAGGCCGCCTCCTGCTGGCGCCAGGGCAGGGCCTTGGAGATCAGGTCGTCGGTATTGGTGCTGATGGCGAAGTGGCCGGCGGCATAGACGGCCGCCGCGACCCCCAGAGCCAGGCCCAGCAGGGCGACGACCAGGGCGTTGGCGGCGCAAAAGGACACCCACCGGCCGAAGAGGGACGACCGGGGCTCCTTGGCGGCCTGCTCGGCGCTCACCGCCAAGCCTGCGCCTCCGCCTGGGCCAGCACGAATTCGCGCGCCGGCGGAACGTCCACCAGCTCCACCGGGCGGGCCGAGCGCGTCTCGCCGATCGGAGCCAGGGCGATGCTGGCCACCGGCCGCGATGTCGGGACCGGGCCCAGCAGGGAGACGGCGGCGGGCGGCGCCGGGGCGGCCTGCGGTTCAGGGCTCGCCTGGGGCGACGGTTGGGGGGGCGTCTCGGCCGGCGCGGCATCTGTGGGCGGCGCGCCCTGGTCGGCGCCAGGCTGGGACGGCTCGGAGGGGATGCTCTCGAACTCGGGCAAGGTCTTGCCGTCGGTGTCGCGGCCGTCGATCTGGCTCTGCTGGTTCTGCAGATAGGCCGAGCGCAGGGTGGCGTAGGGGTCCACGGCGTCAGCGAAGAGGGCCTTCAGGTCGTCATCGCTGCCCGAGCGCAGGTCCAGCCCCTGCAGGCCGGTCAGGCCGACGCTGACCTCGGTCCGGTGCGGATACTTGGCCAGCTTGATGGGGTCGAGGCTGAAGTCGGCGAAGGTGCCGATGGCGTCGCGGAAGCTGGACGGCCCCATCAGCGGGATGAACAGATAGGGGCCCGGCCCGACGCCATAGCGCCCCAGGGTGATGGCGAAGCCGTTGTCGTGGAACGGAATGCCCGCCTTGCCCGCCACGTCGATCAGGCCGCCGAAGCCGGCCAGGGAGTTGGCGACCAGGCGGATGCCCGACTGGCCGGCGCGCTTGAATCGAAGCTGCAGCACGTCATTCACCGCGACGGCGGGCTCTTCGATGTTGGTCAGGAAGTTGTGCGCCGCCTTGCCGATCGGGCCCGGCGTCAGGGCGCGATAGACCATCGCCGCCGGGCGGATGAAGATCTTGTCCAGGAAGTTGTGAAACTTGAAGAAGGCCCGGTTCATCTTCTGGAGCGGGTCAATGTCGTGCACGGACCGTTCGGCGTGGGCCGGCGCGGCCGCGGCGGGGGCGTCCTGGGCGTGAACGGCGGGCGCCTGCATCAGCAGCGCCAGGCCCAGCACAGCGCCGCCCAGGAGCAGGGCCAGTCGCCGTTGGCGAAGGTCGGAGGCGGCGAGGGCGCGGCTGTGGGGCGCGAGGCGCTGATCGATCAAGCGTGGACTCCCGGAGACCAGATTCGGCGCCCCTCCGTCAGGTACCAAAAGAGCATACCTGGCGCGCCGATCACAACATCCCTCGCGCGCAGGGCCAGGGACAGGGCGATGGCGGTGGAGGCGTCGACCCCCACCAGCTTGCCCACGACGAGGAAGGCGCCTTCCTGCACGCCTGCCGCCATGGGCACAAGGAAGAAGGCGCTGCGGGCCGCGCAGACCAGGCTGGCGATGACCACGCTGTCGGTCAGGCTGACCGGATGCGACAGGCCGCGGGCCGCCAGCCAGATCTGCACGGCGCTGCCGAACCAGGCCGCCAGGTGCAGGGCCGAGGCGACCAGGATGCGGTTCGAGCGGCCGTTCAGGGCCTGGATGGCCGGGGTCAGGCCGCCCGACGCGAACGCGTGGCTGAAGCCCAGCAGCCGGGCGATGGCCGCCAGGGCGCGCTCGCCCGCCGCCAGGGCGCCGGGATGACGGCTGAGGACGTACAGGGCCAGCAGCGGAATCGCCCCGACCACGGTGATGCCGAGCCAGGCCTTGGCCTGGGCCGGATCCAGGCGGCCCAGCAGCAGGGCGACGCCGATCATGGCGAACAGGGCCTCGGTCATGGTCTCGACGGCGACGTCGACGACGGTGCTGGCGGCCGCCGCCTGGCCTCCGCCGCCGCCCAGCAGGGTCAGGGCCCGGGCGCTGATCACCTCGCCGAAGGCCGGGATGAAGCCCAGCAGGTTCGAGGCGCCGTCGCGCACCCAGCGGGCCGCGGCGTAGGCCGGCAGGCTGGCCGCCTCGCTGACGACCCGCCAGGCGGCGGCGCACAGCACCAGCGACAAGGCCTGGGCCAGGGTCATCAGGGCGAAGCCGGTCCAGCCCACCTGTCCCAGGGCCTTCAGGATGCCGGGCAGGCCGGCGCGCAGGGCCAGGAAGGCGGCCAGGGCGGTGCCGGCGAGAAACACCAGCGGCAGGACGACCTTGCGGATCACGCCGCCACCAAGTCCGAGAAGCGGCCCAGGCGCACGCCGCGGGCGGCCTCGATCACGGCGGGGTCCATCAGCCCGGCCATCTCGTCGGCCAGCTTCCAGTGGGCGGGCGGGGCGTGGGGGGCGGGCGGATGTGAAGAGGCGGGGTGCAGGCCGATCTCGCTGACCCCCGGGGGCAGGTTGGCGATGGTGCGGATCATCTGGGCCGCGTCCATGTGGCCGCCGTCGTTAAGCCCGAAGAACCAGTCGTTTACGCCGATGTTCGCACGCTTCAGGCGAGCCCGCAGGCTGCCCCAGAGCGGGGCGTGGAAGGCCGCGGTCATGGCCCGGCCGGCCAGGCCCTTTCGCCCCGCCGCACGCCACGACGGCAGCACCGGCTCGTTGGGCGCGCGCACCGCCTTGATCCCGTACTCGCCGGCCATCTCGATCAGCAGGCCGGTGAGGGTGGGGTGCTGGTGGAAGTGCCAGTGGCCGTCGACGTGGTCGAGTGGCAGGCCCGACTTGCGGTAGGCTTCGAACTGGGCCCGCATCTCGCGGCGGGCCTGTTCGCGGCCGGTTCGGGTCAGGGCGATGCGCAGGCCGTTCAGGACCGGACGGGCGGCCAGCGCCCCTGTGTCGTCCACCAGGTCGGGGATGTCGGCGGCGGGCGCGGCGGACGGTGCGTCCAGCATGGCCAGGTGCAGGCCGACGCCCAGGGTCGGCAGCGCCCGGGCGCGGCGGATGGCGTCCTCGGCCCCGCTGCCGGCGACCACCAGGCTGGCGCAGGTCAGGATGCCCCTGGCGTGCCCCGCCTCCACGGCCTCGTTGACCTCGCGCGACAGGCCGAAGTCGTCGGCGGTGACGATCAGGGCGCGGGTCAAACGGGGGGCTTTCAGGCGGCGACGGGCTTGGGCTTGGCCGGGCGCATGAAGCGGCGCGCCAGGCGGACCACGCGGGGCATGAACATCGGCCGGATCAGCCTGGCGTCATAACCGGCCATGCGCCGGTCGTTCTCGGCCAGGCAGACCTCCATCAGCTCGGCGATGTCGATGTCGTCGGCGGTGATGGCCGAGGCGCCGGTGACGGTGAAGTTGTTGTCCTGGGGCTTGGCGCCGTCGGCCACCGTCTGGCCCATGCCGATCCGCTCCAGGCCCAGGAAGATCCACACGGCCAGGACCTTCAGCTCGAACCACGGCCGGCGCCACCAGGGCATGTTGCGCCGCCACCAGGCCACCCAGTTCACGAAGAACAGGATGTGGCGGCATTCCTCGCGCATCACCGGCTCGAAGGTCTCGATCAGCTCGTCGGGAAAGAAGGCCGAGCGGCGGGCGAACTCGAACAGGCCGAAGGCGAAGAACGAGTCGATACATTCGGAGAAGCCGGTGACCATGAAGGCCCACTCGGTGTCCTTGGGCTGCACATAGTCCGGCTCGGGCTCCAGCTTGATGCCGTAGGCGGCGACCAGGTTGGAGAGCACGTGCTTGTGGCGGCCCTCCTCGAAGGCGTTCATGTCCACGGCCTTCTTCAGCCACGGATCGTTGGCCACCATCTGGGCGTAGGCCTTCACGCGCATCGAGGCCTTGCCCTCGGTCTGCACGGCGATGTCCCAGATCGGCAGGCTGATCAGCCGCTCGCGCATCTCCTCGGTCAGCTTGGGCCAGTCGATGACCGCCGGCTTGTAGGGGTTATGCGTCTCCAGGAGCATCTGGCAGAACAGGCGCTTGTGCGCTTCCGAGCCGATGCGGAACGGCGCGGGGTCGCCCATCCAGGTGGTGGGCCCTTCGGCGATGGTGTCAGCGACGGACATGCGAGCCTCAGTGGCGGGGCAGGGGCGGCGGCCTCAGGCCGCCGCGTTGCGCCGTTCCTTCAGGAAATCAAAGAACTCCACGCCTTCCCTCAGGCGGCGCTTCATCATCTCCGGGCTGCGGATCATCTCGTTGACGATCGCCCCGATCTTGCGCGGGCGGAAGTAGAACGACTTGTAGAAGGTCTCCACCGAATTGAAGATCTCGGTGTGCGACAGGTGCGGATAGTGCAGGGGCGCGATCTGGATGCCCTGCTCGTCCACCAGCTCGGCGTGCTCGGCGTCGAGCCAGCCGTTCTCCACCGCCTGCTTGTAGAGGAAGGTGCCCGGATAGGGCGCGGCCAGGGACACCTGGATGGTGTGCGGGTTGATCTTGGCCGCCCACTTGGCGGTCTCCTGCATGGTCTCCAGGGTCTCGCCCGGCAGGCCCATGATGAAGGTGCCGTGGATGGCGATGCCCAGTTCGTGGCAGTCCTTGGTGAACTGCTCGGCGACCTCGATGCGCATGCCCTTCTTGATGTTGTGAAGGATCTGCTGGTTGCCGCTCTCGTAACCGACCAGCAGCAGGCGCAGGCCGCCGTCCTTGAGCTTCTTCAGAGTGTCGCGCGGCACATTGGCCTTGGCGTTGCACGACCAGGTGACGCCCAGCTTGCCGAGCTCGGCGGCGATTTCCTCGGCCCGCGGCAGGTTGTCGGTGAAGGTGTCGTCGTCGAAGAAGAATTCCTTGGTCTGCGGGAACGCCTTCATCGCCCATTTGATCTCGTCGATCACGTGCCCGACGCTGCGGGTGCGGTACCGGTGGCCGCCCACGGTCTGGGGCCACAGGCAGAAGGTGCAGCGCGATTTGCAGCCGCGGCCCGTGTAGATCGAGATGTAGGGGTGCTTCAGGTAGCCGATGAAGTAGTTCTCCATCACCAGGTCGCGCTTGTAGACCGGGGTGACGAAGGGCAGGTCGTCCATGTTCTCGAGGATCGGACGATCCTCGTTGTGCACGATGACGCCGGACGAATTGCGGTAGCTGACGCCCTTGATGTCGGCGAAGGGCACGCCGTCGGCGACTTCCTTGATCGAGAAGTCGAACTCGTTGCGGGCCACGAAATCCACCGCCGGGGCCTTCTGCATCGAGCCGTCGGCGTCCACCGCCACCTTGGCGCCGATCAGGCCGGCCTTGAGGTTCGGATTGACCGCCTTCATCGCCTCGATGGTCTTCACGTCGGACGCGAAGGACGGCACCGAGGTGTGCAGCACGGCCAGGTCGAAGTCCTTGGCCATGGCCAGCACATCGTTCAGCGTCTGGTCGTGCGGCGGGGCGTCCACCAGCTTGGAGTTCTCGACCAGGGAGGCCGGCTGGGCCAGCCAGGTCGGATACCAGAACGACTTGATCTCGCGCTTGGCCTGGTAGCGGGAGCCGGCGCCGCCGTCGAAGCCGTCGAAGGAAGGGGCCTGGAGGAATAGGGTGCGCAACTTACGAAAACCTCAGTGATGAGTGAGGACGCCGTCTGGCTGGACGCGGAAACGTCTGCCACGCCAGCTGACCTGGTTGGAAGCAAAGCTCGCCAGGAAGATGGCGAATGATAGCACGTCCCGCAGGGGGAGAAGCCACAGGTTTCCCGCCATATGGGTCCGACCGGCGCCGGTTGCCGCGTCGACTTGCATTTTTAGCACAGCGCGCGCGGCCAGGGCGGCCGCCACGCCGGCCAGGGCGGCGGGCGCCGGACCCAGGCACGCCAGGGCGATCAGCGACAGCGGCAGGGCGTAGGTCACCACCGATCCGGCGTACCCCGCGCCCTCGATCAGGCGGATGGTCCGGCCCCAGCGGACCTCGTGTCCGATCAGGGCGGCGGCGTTCGGTTCGTGGCAGGAATGCCTTACGGTCATTGGGGGAATGGCGATCGTCAGGCCCAGCTTTCGGGCCGCCCGGCCGATCTCGAAGTCGTCGGCCAGCAGGTCGGCGAAGGCCTCGAACCCGCCCATGGCCGCCAGGGTCTCGCGCCTCAGGGCGATGGTCGAGCCGAAGCAGGGCTGGGCCAGTCCCAGGGCCGAGCCCAGCACCGCGTTGGGCAGGAACTGGTAACTGATGGCCATGGCCGCCAGCCGCGACCAAAAGCCGCCCGCGCGGGCGGTGGGACGGCTTGTCCCGGTGTAGAGACAGGTCACCACCCCGACGCCAGGCTGCGCCAGGGCGTCGGTGATTCGGGTCAGGTAGTCGGGCTCGACGGCGATGTCGCTGTCGCTCAGCGCCAGGACGTCGTGGCGGGCCCGGACCATCATGTTGATGACGTTGGCGATCTTGCGGTTCTGGCCGGCCAGGCGCGGATCGGCCACCAGGACGATGTCGCGCTCCGGATGGGCGGCCTGCAGCCGGCGCGCCGCCGCGGCGGCGGGGTCGTCCTCGGCGTGCACCCCGAACACGATCTGCACCGGCCCGGCGTAGTCGAGGGCGGCGAAGCTCGCCAGGGCGTCGTCCAGCCCCGGCTCCTCCCCGTGCAGGGGCTTCAGCAGGGTCACCGCGGGCCGGCTCGGCGCGTCCGGCAGGGGGCGGCGCATGAACCGCGCCACCAGCGCCCCGGCCGCCAGGGCGTAGAGCGCCCCGACCGCCGTCAGGGCCAGGAAGACGTAGCCGACGATGTGCAGAACGAGCAGCATCCGGACTCAGCCGAGGCCCCGGGTTGGACGGCAGGATATGGCGGGTCTGGCCATCATGGGCGCGGGTCTTGCTCTCCGTCATGGGCCGCGCCCCAGGCGCGCCGCGCTCTCCAGCCACGCGATCCGGGCCGAAGTTGGACACCGTTGCGCGAATGCATCGCACGACGGCTTTGATACATAGGGCCCCTTGGCGCCGCCACAATCGCAATCCACTTAGCGGCGGGAACGGTCACCGGTCCAGGCGCCGATCGCGTACAATCCTTTTCGCGGCGCACCATTTTAGACTAATCTTTCACCGAAGGTCGTAGCGGAGCATCGATGAGAGTGATTCTGGCCCAGCCTCGGGGATTTTGTGCCGGGGTGGTGCGCGCCATCGACATCGTCGAGCGAGCCCTGACCAAGTACGGCCGTCCCGTCTATGTGCGTCACGAGATCGTCCACAACCGCCACGTCGTCGAAGGCCTCAAGACCAAGGGGGCCATCTTCGTCGAGGAGCTGGACGAGATTCCCGACGACGCCCCCACCGTGTTCAGCGCCCACGGCGTGTCGCGCGCCGTGGTCGACGCGGCCGCGCGCCGCAGCCTGCCGGTGCTCGACGCCACCTGTCCGCTGGTCTCCAAGGTCCATAACCAGGCCAAGCGCTATGTCGGCAGCGGCCGGGTGCTGGTGCTGATCGGCCACGCCGGCCACCCCGAGGTGGAGGGCACCATCGGCCAGGTCGACACGCCCGTGCATCTGGTCTCCACCGAGGCGGACGTCGCGGCGCTGGAGCTGCCGCGCGACACGCCCCTGGCCTATGTCACCCAGACCACGCTCAGCGTCGACGACACCAAGGCGGTGATAGCGGCGCTGCGGGCCCGGTTCAGCAATGTTGTGGGTCCGAACACGTCCGACATCTGCTATGCCACGCAACATCGGCAGTCGGCGGTGCGGGAACTCAGCGAACGGGCCCAGGTGATCCTGGTGGTCGGCGCGGCGAACAGTTCCAACTCCAACCGGCTGGTCGAGATCGGTCGGGAGGCGGGAACGCCCAGCTACCTGATCGAGGACGCCTCGGCGCTGGATCCGGCCTGGCTGGACGGCGTGGAGGCGGTGGGTCTGACGGCCGGCGCCTCGGCGCCGGAGGCGCTGATCCAGGACGTCATCGCGGCCCTTCGTCGCCTCGGCCCTGTCGAGGTTGAGACGATGGACGGGGTCGAAGAGAATATCGAGTTCAGGCTGCCCGCCGAATTGCGGGCGACTGCGTAACACACGGCCGGTAGGGGACGACCGGCCAGATCAGACAGGAGCGCATATTGGCGATTCCCTTCCAGGTGACGGCGCGGGTCGGCGCCTACATCATGAAGCAGCACCTCTCGGGCGCTAAGCGGTACCCGCTCGTGTTGATGCTCGAGCCCCTGTTCCGCTGCAACCTGGCCTGCGCCGGCTGCGGCAAGATCGACTATCCGGACGAGATCCTGAACCAGCGCCTGAGCTATGATCAGTGCATGGAGGCGATCGACGAGTGCGGCGCCCCCGTGGTCTCGATCGCCGGCGGCGAGCCGTTGCTGCACAAGGACCTGCCCAAGATCGTGCAGGGCTTCCTGGAGCGGAAGAAGTTCGTGATCCTGTGCACGAACGCCCTGCTGCTGACCAAGAAGATTGACCAGTACAAGCCCGACCCGATGTTCACCTGGTCCATCCACCTGGATGGCGACAAGGTCATGCACGACAAGTCGGTGTGCCAGGACGGCGTCTACGAGATCGCCACCAAGGCCATCACCCTGGCCAAGTCCAAGGGCTTCCAGGTCAACATCAACTGCACCCTGTTCCAGGGCACGGACCCAGACCGGACCGCCGCCTTCCTCGACGAGATGAAGCGCCTGGGCGTCAACGGCGTCACCATCTCGCCCGGCTACGCCTACGAGCGCGCGCCGGACCAGGAGCACTTCCTGAACCGCACCAAGACCAAGCAGCTGTTCCGGGACATCTTCGCCCGCGGCAAGGGCAAGGGCTGGGCCTTCACCCAGTCGACCATGTTCCTGGACTTCCTGGCCGGCAACCAGGCCTACCACTGCACGCCCTGGGGCAATCCGACCCGCACCGTGTTCGGCTGGCAGAAGCCCTGCTACCTGCTGGGCGAAGGCTACGCCAAGAGCTTCCGCGAGCTGATGGACGACACGGCGTGGGACGACTACGGCGTCGGCAACTACGAGAAGTGCGCCGACTGCATGGTCCACTCCGGCTTCGAGGCCAGCGCAGTGATGGACACCGTCAAGCACCCGCTCAAGGCCCTGGCCGTCTCCCTGCGCGGCCCGCGCACCGAGGGGCCGATGGCCGAGGACATCTCCCTCGCCAACCAGCGCCCGGCCAAGTACGTCTTCTCGGAACACGTCGACAAGAAGCTGGCCGAGATCAAGGCCGCCAACCCGAGGGCGCGGAAGGTGGCCAAGGTCTAGGGGAACGAACCTAGGCGTTTCGCGGGCCTCCCAAATGACCCGCTCATCCCGACGAAAGTCGGGACCCAGGGAGGCCTGACCAACACCAGAACGCCATCGGGTTCAGGCCCGGCTTCGGACCGGCCAGTGGACACCTGAGACGCCGCCCTGGGTCCCGGCCTTCGCCGGGATGGGCGGGTTGAGGAGGGTTGGGCCGATTCCGGCGGACCCGTTGGCGTAGGGCCAACGGTGCTTTCGGCCGCCAACGGTCCCCCCCAAGCCCAGCCCGGCGCCGGCCCCACATCCTCCAACGCCGCTCGAGATTGCGCGGGCAAGCTGAGCCACTACATTCCTTTGGCCGACTCCCTCGGAGGGGCCGATGGGGGCGCGGAGGATCAGCGCGATGCGCGCGTTTGTGGCCTGGACGGCTTTGAAGGTCGTCGCGGCGCTGTTGGCGATCTGGCTGGTGGTCCGGATCGCCATTCCCTACCTGGTCGACGCCCACGACGACGCCCTGGCCATCGCCGCCCTGGCGCTGGGGCTCGTGACCCTGCTGGGCGCGGGCTGGTTCGCCTTTACGCTGTGGCTCGACATCAGACGCTTCCGGCGCGCCCAGGCCGCCGGCGGGCAGCTCTTGCCCAATCCCAAAGGACCGAAACGATGAAACGCCTCTTCGTGCTCTGCGCCGCCGCCCTGCTGCTGGCGGGCTGCGGGCAGGTGAAGCCCGGCCACGTGGGCATCAAGGTCAATCAGTACGGGTCCGGCGCCGGAGTCTCCAGCGAGCCGCTGGGCGTGGGCACCTACTTCACCCCGTTCGGCACCTCGATCATCGAATATCCGGTGTTCACCCAGACCTACACCTACACCGGCAGCGCCGCCGAGGGCGCACAGAACAACGAGGAATTCACCTTCCAGGACAAGAACGGCCTCAACATCGAGAGCGACATCGCCGTCAGCTATTCGGTGAACCCGGCCCTGGCGCCCAAGCTCTATTCCAAGTTCCGCACCGACGCCGCCGGCCTGGTCAGCGGCCAGATTCGGAACTCGATCCGCAATTCGCTCAACGACCGTGCGTCGGCGCTGGGGGTGGAGGAGATCTACGGGCCCAAGAAGGCGCAGCTGCTGGCCGACGTGCAATCCGACGTGAGCAACTACTTCAAGCCCTACGGCCTCAACATCGAAAAGCTGTTCTACGCCGGCACCATCCGCATGCCGCAGCAGGTGCGCGACCAGATCAACCAGCGCATCGCCAACGAGCAGGCGGCCCTGGCGGCCCAGGCCAACGTGGCCACCGCAACCGCCAACGCCCAGGCCAAGATCGAGGCCGCCAAGGGCGACGCCGAGGCCAACCGCCTGATCGCCGAATCCATCCGCACCAACCCCGAGATCGTGCAGCTTCGGGCCATCGAGAAGTGGAACGGCGTCCTGCCGGTCTACACCGGCGGCTCCGGCCCCATGCCCTTCATCGGCGTCAACAAATAGGCGGCGGCCGACCCTCTGCGGGCTAGAATTCCTCCCAGCCGTCGACGCCGCCGCCGCCGGCGACGAGCCTGACCGGCGCCGGGCGCGGCCGGGACTTGGAGGTGGTCCGGGCGGCGGCCTCGGTTGCGCCGGTCCGGAACTGGCCCATCAGGCCGGTCAGCTCGCGCGCCTCGCCCTTGAGGGCGTGGGTGGCGGCGGCGGACTGCTCCACCATGGCCGCGTTCTGCTGCACCACCTGGTCCATCTGGTTGATGGCGACGTTGACCTGGCTGAGGCCGGTGGCCTGTTCCTGAGCCGAGGCGGCGATCTCGGCGACCAGGACGTCGATCTCGGCCACCTTGGCGACGATGGCGCTGAGGGCCGCGCCCGTCTGGCCCACCAGCTTGACCCCTTGGCTGACCTGGTTCGAAGAGGCGGAGATCAGGGTCTTGATCTCCTTGGCCGCTTCTGCGGAGCGCTGGGCCAGGGCGCGCACCTCGGAGGCCACCACGGCGAAGCCACGGCCGGCGTCGCCGGCGCGGGCGGCCTCGACCCCGGCGTTCAGGGCCAGGAGGTTGGTCTGGAAGGCGATCTCGTCGATCACCCCGATGATCTGGGTGATCTGCTGTGACGACTGCTCGATCTCGCCCATGGCCTGGACGGCGCCCGAGACCACCTCGCCGGAGCTGACGGCGTCCTGCTTGGCGGCGGCCACGGCGCCGTTGGCGCCCTGGGCGCTGGCGGCGGTCTTGCGCACGGTGGCGGTGATCTGGTCGAGGGCGGCGGCGGTTTCCTCCAGACTGGCGGCCTGCTGCTCGGTGCGCCGCGACAGGTCGTCGGAGGCCTGGGCCAGTTCGTCGCCGCCGGAGGCGATGGCCGCCGCGTTGGCGCCGACCACCGACATGGTCTTCTCCAGCTTGGCCATGGCGGCGTTGAAGTCGGCCCGCAAGGCCTCGTAGTCGGCGGAGAAGGCGGTCTCGATCCGGAACGTCAGGTTGCCGTCGGACAGGGTCTCCAGCCCGTGGGCCAGGGCCTGCATGACCTGGATGCGCTCGGTGTTGGCGGCCTGGGCGGCGGCGGCGGCCTCGCGGTCGCGCGCCTCGACGCGCAGCCGCTCAGCCTCGGCGTCTTCGCGCGCCCGGCGGCGCTCCACGGCCGCCTGGCGGAACACCTGGATCGAGCGGGCCATGGAGCCGATCTCGTCGCTCCGTCCGCTGTAGGGGACCTCGCGGTCGTAGTCGCCGTCAGCCAGCTGGCCCATGTAGGCGGTGATGGCGGTGAGCGGGGTGGTGACCCGGCGGGTGATGGCCATGACGCCGCCGACGATGAGGGCCAGGACGACCCCGGTGATCCCCCACATCAGGCTCCAGATCAGCTTGGCGCGACTGGCGGCGACGGCCTCCTGGCGGTCGTTGTAGGCGTTGGCCGCGCCGACCAGGCGGTCGATGGCCGCGCGATGGGTCTGGTAGTCCCGGCTGACGGAGGCCAGGGATTGCCGCGCCGTCGCGCTGTCGCCCCGTTCGAGCGCGGGGATCAGGGTCGTCTCGGTCTCGCGCCAGAAGGCCTGGGCCGGCGGGTCGGATTGCGTGGCCAGATCCGCCTTGAGGTCCGCCGGCAGGTTCGACGCCTGCCAGGCCTTCAGGTGCTCGGCGTAGTCCTTGTGCAGCTGCGCCAGCCGCGCCTTGTGCCGGGCGACATCGGCGGGCTCCGCCACGGCCAGGTTGGTCTCGAGAAAGGCCTCGATGACGTAGACCGGCGGCGGCAGGATGTCGGAGGTGAAGTCCTTGCCGCCCTCGATGTGCTGATACAGCGGACCGCCGATCTTGAGTTCGTTCAGCGACACGACCGCCATCCCGGTCAACAGCGTCAGGCCGCCGATCGCCACCGTGCCGAAGAGCTTCAGGTTGCGGGAAATGGTCAGGTTCACGGGCCAGCTCCGAAGTGGAAGTATCAGCTCTGGCCTACGTCCTAGGTATTAATACCCAGAAATGATTGCCTGCGGCAGATGGCTTCCTGAGCGGAGACTTACCCGTCCTGAGTAAGGAGTTGCTCAAGTTGGGTAGTATATGTGTCCGTCTGGCCGGATCTCTTGAGGTCGTCAACTCGGGAATACTATCCAGGGCGAGGTGCGTCGGCGGAACCCGCGGGGGCGTCGTTGGACCGGAGTTGCGCCAGCAATTCGGCGAAGCCGGTCTTGCAGACGAAGCCGAGGCGGCGGGCGGCGTGGCTGGGATCGTAGATGCGGTCGATGGACTTGAACATCGTCCAGCCCCGCCGTGCGTAGAGGGTCGGATAGTCCGGGAAGTATCGGGCCACGACCGCCGGCGCGTCGTCGATCAGCGCCTCGGCGTCGTCGGGCGAGAAGGGCGGCGGCGCCGATACGATGAAGATGTCGAAGCCGATCCGCGTCGCCTCGGCCAGGGCGACGACGTGGGCCTCGGCGGCGTCCTCGACGGTCAGGCGTCGGAACAGCAGTTCGTTGGCCTTGGTGTTCTCGTCGGACTGAGCGATGGCGTGGGCCATGTCGTCGGCTTCCGGGAAGAAGCGGGCGGTGCGCAGGACGACGATCGGCAGGCCGTGCTCGTGGTGGATCAGGCGGCAGAGGTTTTCAGCGGCGAACTTGCTGACGCCGTAGATGTTGCGCGGCTCCGGCGCCATGGCCTCGGTCAGCCAGGCGGCCCGCCGTGCGCCGCCGGCGGCCCCCGCCCGGATCTCGCGCGAGATCATTAGGGAGGTCGTGGAGGTCATCACGAACCGCCCCACGCCCTGGGCGACCGACTCCTCCAGGAGGTTCAGCGTACCGGTGACATTGACGTCGACGAAGGCCTGGCGCGGAACCTGCTCGATGTTCGGTTTGTGCAGGGCTCCGGCGTGGACGACGGCCTCGGCGCCGGCGTCGGCGATGGCCCGCCGGACCAGGTCGCGGTCGGCGATGCTGCCCACCACCTGGGTGTTCGGGCCGGGGACCGGATCCAGGCCGGTGACGTGATGGCCCAGCGCGCGCAGGCGCGGCGCGAGGGTCTGGCCGAGCCAGCCCGAGGAGCCGGTCAGGAGGATGCGCATGGCGGTGATCTAGTCGCGCCTTGACGCCAAGTCACCCCGTCGCTGTCAGTAAAGCTCGGCTTGCGCGGCTCTGCGCAACGCCATAACTGGCCGGGCATTGCGCCGGACCAACGGCGGTCGGCCATTTCAAGCGAAACCATTTTCGAGGGGGCATTTCGATGCAGAGCAAGCGGCTGGGCAAGAGCGGGATCGTCGTTTCCGACATCTGCATGGGCACCATGACCTTCGGGGCGCAGGCCGACGAGGCCATGGCCTTCAAGATCCTCGACAAGGCCTTCGAGGGCGGGATCAACTTCTTCGACACCGCCGAGAACTATCCGGTGCCGCCTCGCGAGGACTGGGCCGGGACCACCGAGGAAATCCTCGGGCGCTGGATGAAGACCAAGCGCCGCGACGAACTGATCATCGCCACCAAGGTCTCCGGCCCCAGCCACGGCTGGATCAAGAGCGCCCAGCGGGCCGGCATGACCGCGCTGGACCGCCACAACGTCACCCGCGCCATCGAGGCCAGCCTGAGGCGCCTGCAGACGGACTACGTCGACCTCTACCAGACCCATTGGCCCGACCACGGCGGCCGCTACGAGGAAGCGCTGCGGGCGCTCGACGACCTGATCCAGGCCGGCAAGGTGCGGGTCATCGGCTGCTCCAACGAGACGACCTGGGGCCTGATGCACAGCCTGGCGGTGTCCGACGCCGCCGGCATCGCCCGCTACGACACCATCCAGAACAACTTCAGCCTCAACAACCGGCGCTTCGAGGACGAGCTGGCCCAGGCCTGCCGCCAGGAAGGGGTCAGCCTGATCCCCTATTCGCCGCTGGCCGGCGGGGTGCTGTCGGGCAAGTACAACGGCGGGGCGACGCCCGAGGGCGCGCGGTTCTCCAACTACATCAAGCTGGGCGGGCGGCAGGCGGCGCAGGCCCGGCGGTTCGTGAACGACAAGTCGGTGGCCTCCACCGAGCGCTACATGGCCATCGCCGCCGAGGCCGGCTTGGACGTCGTCACCCTGGCGACGGCGTGGAGCAAGCAGCACGACTTCGTGGCCTCGACCATCGTCGGCGCCACCCATGTGGACCAGGTCGCCCCGATCCTGGCCGCGGCGGACGTGACCCTCAGCGCCGATGTGCTCAAGGCCATCGACGCGGTGTCCAAGGAATTCCTCTACCCGATGGGCTAGATCTCGAGGACGGCGGGCCGTTCCTGGCGATGGATGGCCTTGCCGCCGCGTTCGACCCGGATGCTGCGGTAGTCGGGGAAGCGCTGGAAGAAGCCGGCGGCCCGGGCGCGAGCGTTGTCGTCGCTGTGGCAGGTGACCGGGACCACGAGGTTCTGGCCGTCCGGCCCGCCTTCGAGGGTGAAGATGAACGTCATGGTTCCCCTTTCCTGAGCTCGAGGGGGACGGACGGCGACCGTCCCGCCGCCCGTCCCCGGAGAAGCGCCCGCGTTGGGCGCGGGGCAGGGCGGAGATGGCCCCCGGGGCGGTTAACGAACGTTGATTTTTGGCAGTTGTAACGCCAATTGCTACCCGATCCGGGCAAGCTGCTCAATCAAGCGTCACGCCGCCGCGCTTGAGGTCGCGAAACAGGCGGCGAAGGTTGGCCGCGTTGCCGGCGATGACGGCGTTGTTCTCGGGCGTGGTCAGGGCTTCGACGTTGGCGAGAACGCCGCCCTTGACCCTCCGGCACCGTCCCGAGGCGATCAGCCGGTTCACATAACGACGAGTTGTCTCGAACGGCAGGCCGAGCGACCCGGATATCGCCAGGACGCTGACCGGCCGCCTGACGTCGTCCGGCGGGACGTCATCGAGGTGCGTGTGCCTGGCCGGGGCGCCGGAGACCGGATTCAGATGGGCGGTATTGGCTGAGACGATGGCGGCGGCCACGATCGCCATGATGAGATCGCCGTCGTGCTGCTTGGCGGCCAGTTGGAGCGAGCGCAGGACGAAGTCCGTGGCCAGCCGCGCCATCAGCCGGGCGTTGTCGCCCGGTGAGTCCTGGGCCGTTGGGCCGGGCTGGTTTCGGCGGTCATGGCCGCACGCTCCCTCGAAAGGCTGCAGTCGGACTGCAACTATCTATGCCGAGGGCGTCCTGGCTAGCCCGGACGCGGATTTCAGGCCTCCCTGGCGGCGGCCGTCAGGTCCCGCATCAGGCGTCGGGCCGCCCACGAGGTCGGCAGCAGGATCGACCCGGCCGCGCCCCGCGGACCGGCCTCGACGATCATGATCAGCCACAGGTAGGCGCGGTAGAGGGTCAGCCTGCGCGCGGCTTCCCCGTCGGTCTGGGCTGCACCGCCCGCGGCGGCCAGGGCGTCCAGCACCGCGGCCTTCTGAGCGGAATCCTCGAACAGCACGAGGGAGACGATCTCGGCCAGGGGGTCGCCATAGAAGGCCCGTTCCCAGTCGACCACGCCGGTCACCTCCCAGCCCTTCGCGCCCGGCCGCACCAGGATGTTGCCGTCCCAAAGGTCGTAGTGGATCAGGCGTGGCGTGATGACGTCCTCGAATTCGGGCAGGGCGGCCTCGAACAGATCGGCGATCTCGCCAAGCGGGGCCGGCAGCGGACTGTCGAACCGGCGCGCGTCGGCCAGCAAGGCGCCCACGATGCGCCGCCACGCCTCGCGCCAGGTGGGCGCCTGCAGGTCCGGATGGCCGGGGTAGCCGAACGTCGGCGCGGTGACGGCGGCGAAGCTGGCCGCGATGGCCCCGATCTGGTGGCGCAATCCGACCAGGTCCGCCGCGCCCAGGGTCGGACGCAGGGCCGAGAGCGAACGGCCCTCCAGCGCCTGCATGAAGACCAGGTCGCGATCGACGATGCGGCGGCTGAGATCGTCCGCCAGGACGGCGGGAACCGGCGCGGCGATCTTGGCCGCCGCCAGCGCCTTCAGCACCGCGATCTCGGTGCGCAACAGGTCCTTTTCGTAGGTCAGCACCGGCACGTCGTCGGGCGGGGCCACCTTCAGGAAGGCGCGGGGCGGGCCGGCGCCGGCCAGGTCCAGCAGATAGGCGGCGTTGTAGAGGCCCTGCTCGGCGGGCTGGCAGGCGGCGACCCGGGTGGACGCGCCGAACGCGGCCCGGGCCAGGGCCTCTATCTCGCCAGGCGTCAGATCGACCTTGGTGCGGCTCACGCGCCGGCGGCCGATGTCGGACGGGAAGGGGCCGATCGGGTCATCTCTGGTCTCGCGCAAGCCATCGAGGCGATCTAGGGCGGCCCGGTCACCCACCGTCAAGGCCGCGTCAGCAGGCTTATGACCTGCCGCGTAATCGACCCAGGTCCTTCCCGCCCCGATCCTGAAGCCCTGACGGAGCCGCTGTGGCCCCGAGGCGTACGGGAGACGACGATGAACAAGCCTGTGAGGATCGAAGCCCAGGCGGCGAGGCGACCGGCCCTGATCGTGACCGGCGACGTCGACCTCTCGACGCCGCTGCCGCTGACGGGCCAGCCCACGGCGGCGCTGATCAAGGACGCGGCGCTGAAGGTCTACCCCGGCGGCCCCCACGGGCTGATGTTCACCGCTGATGTTCACCTACGTGGCGGCGCTGGTGGACGACATCGCGGGGTTCGTGGGCGGCTAGCGGCGGCCGAGGCTGAGCCGGCCCAGCGCCCTGGCGAGGGCCGGTTCGAGAACCTTCAGCTCCTCCAGGTGCACGGCCGTCAACCGGGCCAGAATGGCCTCGGCCTTGGGCGTGAGAGCCAGTTCCATGCGACGGCGGTCACGGGTCGAGGCGGTCTTGGTGACAAGGCCGCCGTCCACCATGCGTGAGACCAGTTCGGCGGCCGTATGCGGCGCGACCAGCAGCTGTTCGGCCAGCACCCCCACCGTCGGGGCCTCCGGGCCGGCGTGACCGGCGATGGACAGCAGGGCCTGGTGCTGCTGGGCCGGCAGGCCGGCGCCGGCGGCCTCGGCCTCGCTGAACGACAGGAAGCGGCGCAGCTCGTAGCGGAAGGCGGCGATGGCCCGATACTGCGACTTGTCGAGGCCGGCGGCGTCGGGGACGCGGCCCTGGCGGTCGAGCGACATCAAAAGCTCCTGGAATATATCGTAAGACGATGTATATCGCCTGCCGCCCGGACACGGAAGTCCGGCGGTGAGGATGCGTGCGTGACAGCGATTTCCAGAGCGGGCGGGCCAGCCGATTCGGGGCCGAAGGGACGGGGACTGGCGGATTTCAACGCGGACCGCCGCCTGCTGATGCTGGCCGCCATGGCCGTGGCCGTGGGCAGTTTCGCAACCTTCGCGGCCTGGGGCCTGATCAAGCTGATCAACCTGACCACCAACCTGATCTGGTTCGGTCGGCTGGACGCGGCCCAGGCGTCGATGGCCCACGCGGCGCGAGGCCCCTGGATGGTCGCCGCGCCGGTGCTGGGCGGGGTGATCATCGGCCTGATGGCCAGGTTCGGCTCTGAGAAGATCCGAGGCCACGGCATTCCGGAGGCCATCGAGGCGATCCTCATCGGCGGCAGCCGGATGTCTCCCAAGGTCGCGGTGCTCAAGCCGATCTCGTCGGCCATCTCCATCGGATCAGGCGGACCGTTCGGGGCGGAAGGTCCGATCATCATGACCGGGGGGGCGATCGGCTCGCTGTTCGCCCAGTTCTTCCACCTCAGCGCCGCGGAGCGGAAAGTGCTGCTGGTGGCAGGCGCCGCCGCGGGGATGACGGCGATCTTCGGCACGCCGGTCGCGGCGGTGCTGCTGGCGGTGGAGCTGCTGCTGTTCGAATGGCGGCCGCGCAGCTTCATTCCGGTGGCGGCCGCCGCGGTGATGGCGGCCTGCTGGAGACCGTCCCTGTTCGGCCACGGCCCGCTGTTCCCTTTTGCCGCCCAGGTCGGCCTGCCCTGGTGGGGCCTGATCGCCTGCGCGGGCATGGGTCTCGTCGCGGGCCTGCAGTCCAGCCTGCTGACCAAGGCGCTCTACACGCTGGAAGACGCCTTCGAGCGACTGCCGATCCACTGGATGTGGTGGCCGGCCCTGGGCGGGCTGGCGGTGGGGTTTGGCGGCCTGATCGAGCCGCGGGCGCTCGGCGTCGGCTATGACGTCATCGGCGACCTGCTGGGCGGCGGCCTGCTGTGGCGGGCGGTGATGGCGATCCTGCTGGTCAAGGCCGGCATCTGGCTCGTGGCCCTTTCGTCGGGCACCTCGGGGGGGGTGCTGGCGCCTTTGCTGATCCTCGGCGGCGCCCTGGGCTGGCTGGTCGGACTGGTCCTGCCGGGCGGAACGGGCCTGTGGGCGCTGCTGGGCATGGCCGCGATGCTGGGCGGGACGATGCGCTCGCCCCTCACCGGGGCGGTGTTCGCCCTGGAGCTGACCGGCGACTTCAAGCTGCTGGCGCCGCTCCTGGCCGCTTCCACCGCCGCCTACGCCGTCACCGTGCTTCTGCTCAAGCGGTCGATCCTGACCGAGAAGATCGCCCGCCGTGGCCAGCACATCACCCGCGAATACGGCATCGACCCCTACGAGCTGGCGCGGGTCGCCGACGTGATGATCGCCGAGGTGGACGCGCTGTGCGCCGATCAGACCGTGGCCGAGGCCCTGGCGGTGTTCGAGGCCGGGGGCCACCGCATCTATCCGGTGGTGGACGACGCACGCCGGCCGGTGGGGCTGGTCTCCCGCGCCGACGCCCTGCGCTGGGAGGTCGCGGGCGACGGCGGCGAGGAGCGCCTGGGCGATCGCATCTCTGACGCCGACCTGCCGTGCGCCCATCCGGGCGATGTCCTGGCGCGCGCGGTGGAGCTGATGATCGCCACCGACGCTGGCCGCCTCCCGGTCACCGATCCGCAGAGCGGCGCCCTGGTCGGCCTGCTGACGCGCAAGTCCCTCCTGCGCGTGCGGGCCAATGCGGTGCGGGCGGAGGCCGACCGACAGGCGTTCTTCGGCGCCCGGACGGCCGGCTAGGGCGCGACCAGACGGTCGCGCACCGCCTCCAGCGCCCGGTAGGCGGCCGCCGCCCCCTGGGCGGTGCGGATCAGGGCGGGAAGCTGGGCCGGGCGGGCGGCGAGGGCGGTGAGGACCGCGCCGACGTCCGCCGTGCCGTCGGGCTTCAGTCCCGCCAGGGCCGCCGGCGGCAGGACGTGATCGGCGGCGTCGGAGATGGCGCGTACGGCGGCAAACGGCCGCCCGGCCTCGGCGGCCATCCGTGCGGCGATGTGGGACTCCATGTCCACGGCCAGGGCCCCGCAGGTGGACCACAGGGCCCGCTTGCCGGCCACGTCCGGCACGGCCGCGTCCGATCCGGCCAGGGTTCCCACCCGGGCGTCGCGGTTGGCCCGCAGCAGCCGGCGCACCCAGTCCTCGTCGCAAGCCCAGCGCTCGCCGTGGCAGAGCACGGCCGAGGCGACGATCAGGTCGCCCACGGGAAGGCTCGCGGCGAGACCGCCGGCGACGCCGAAGCTGATCACCGCGGCGTCCGGCCGGGCGGCCAGGGCGGCGTCCAGCCCGGCGCGGACCCTGGCCCCGTCGCCGCCCCCCACGACCACGTCATGGCCAAGACCCTCCAGGATCCTGGCCTCGCGGGTCATGCCGACGACGGCGATCAGCTCCCCGCCCGCCATGCGGCTACATGCCGAAGGCGACCTGGCGCTGGTTGGCGCGCATCAGGTTGCGATAGCGGGCCATGGCCCAGAGGGGGAAGAACTTCGAATAGCCGTGGTAGCGCAGGTAGAAGACCCGCGGGAAGCCGCCGCCCGTGTAGTGGTCTTCCGGCCACGCGCCGGCCTCGTCCTGGTTGGTCTGCAGCCAGGCGATTCCGCGCGCCACGGCCGGGTCGTCCGTGCGGCCGGCCGCCATCAGGCCCAGCAGGGCCCAGGCGGTCTGGGAACTGCACGACGGGTAGGGTTCGTAGCCCTTGTAGTCGAGCTTGTAGCTGGAGCAGTCCTCGCCCCAGCCGCCGTCGGGGTTCTGGATGCGCACCAGCCAGTCGGCCGCCTTGGCGACCACCGGGTGCTCGGGCCCCCAGCCGGCCGCGTTGAGGGCGCAGAGGGCCGACCAGGCGCCGTAGATGTAGTTCACGCCCCAACGGCCGAACCAGGAGCCGTCGGCCTCCTGCTCGCGCTCCAGATAGGCCAGGGCGGCCTTCATGCGCGGGCTGTCGGTCTCGCCGAGCTGGGCCAGCATGGAGACGCAGCGGGCGGCCACGTCCACCGTCGGCGGATCGAGCAGGGCGCCGTGGTCGGCGAAGGGGATGTTGTTCAGGTAGTGATAGGTGTTGTCGGCGTCGAAGGCGGCCCAGCCGCCGTTCTTCGACTGCAGTCCCACCACCCACTCGCGGCCGCGGTCGATGGGCATGTCGTAGGCGCCGTCCACCTCCGCCCGGTGCCGGGCCCGGTCCATGGCCATGACCACCACGGCGGTGTCGTCCAGGTCCGGATAGTGAGGATTGGCGTACTGGAAGGCCCAGCCGCCCGGCCGCACGTCCGGCCTTTGCTCGGCCCAGTCGCCGACCACGTCCAGCACCTGCTTGGGCTTCAGCCAGGCCAGGCCCCTCAGGGCGGCGGCCTCGGCCTCCGGAGAGCCGGCCTCGAGCAGGGCGTGGCTGGCCAGGGCGGTGTCCCACACCGGCGAGAAGCAGGGCTGGCAGTAGGCCTCGTCGTCCTTGACCACCAGCAGGTTCTCGACCGACTTGCGGGCGATCGCGCGGCGCGGGTCGCTCTCGGGGACGCCCAGGGCGTCGTACATCATCACGCTGTTGGCCATGGCCGGGAAGATGGCGCCCAGGCCGTCCTCGCCGTTGAGGCGCTCGGTGACGAAGGCCACGGCCTTGTCGATGGCGCTCTTGCGCGAGCCCTTGGGGAACAGCGGGTCGGCGACGCGCAGCACCTGGTCCAGGGCGAAGAAGAAGCTGGCCCAGGGCTCCTTCTGGTGGGCGCCGCGCGCCAGGCCCGTGATGGTCGAGGGCGGGGCCAGGAACAGCTCGTCGATGGTCACGCCGCGCGGATTGCGGGCCCGGGGCTTCAGGCAGCGCAGCACCAGCAGGGGCACGATCACCGTGCGCGCCCAGTAGGAGATCTTGTCCAGGTGGATCGGGAACCACTTGGGCAGGTGCATGATCTCCACCGGCATCTCCGGCACGGCCTTCCACGACAGCACGCCATAGAGGGCCAGCAGGATGCGGGTGAAGACGTTGCAGGCGCCGGCGCCGCCATGGGCGTGCAGGGCCTCCCGGGCGCGGACCATGTGCGGCGCGTCCGGGCTGTCGCCGATCATCTTCAGGGCGAAGTAGGCCTTGACCGTGGCGCTGACGTCGAACGCGCCGCCGTGGAACAGGGGCCAGCCGCCGTGCTCGCCCTGGATGCGGCGCAGGTAGACGCCGATCTTGCGCTCCAGCGCGTCGTTGGCCGGCTCGCCAAGGTAGTGGACCAGCAGCACGTATTCGGCCGGAATGGTGGCGTCGGCCTCCAGTTCGTAGACCCAGTGGCCGTCCGGCCTCTGGGCGTCCAGCAGGGCCTTGGTCGCGCGGCCGACGGCCTGGTCGATGAGGTCCAGCGGCGGGGTGTCGAACTGGGCGTGGGCCGGGGCGTCGTCCATGGGTCTCTTCGAAAGTTGCGGCGCGGTTGTAGCGCAGTTTGCGCGCTGCGCGCAGGGTGACGCGACGTCTTGTCCCGTCGCCAGGGCCTAGGAGGCCACGATCTGGGCGGCCCTGTGGCCTGAGCGCACCGCCCCCTCGATGGTGGCCGGCAGGCCGGTCGCGGTCCAGTCGCCGGCGAGGACCAGGTTGGCGAGCGCCGTGCGGGCCGGCGGCCGGCGGCGGTTCTGGGCGGGTGTCGCCTCGAAGGTGGCGCGCTTCTCCTTGACGATCTGCCAGGGCGGCAGGGTGGCGGCGTCGAGGCCGTGCGCCTTGGCCACGTCGGCCCAGAGCAGGCGGGCCAGGTCCTCGCGGTCGCGGTCGGCCAGCGCGCCGGCGCCGCTGACGGTCACCGACAGCCGGTCGTCGAAAGCGAACACCCACTCGGCCGTCCCTCCGATCAGGCCCAGGATCGCCGGGGCGCCCGGCGGCGGGGCTTGCAGGAAGTGGGCGTTGACGATGGCCGTGAAGCGGTCGGGGACGGTCAGGCCCGGCATCAGGTCGGCCGCCACCCACGGCGGAACGGCGAGGATCACCTGGTCGCCGGGGCCAAGGTCGATGCGGCGGTCGGCGAGGACCAGGGCGCTGGCCCGGCCGTCGGCGGTCTCGATGGCGCGCAGGCGCTGGGACAGGCTCACGGCCGCCCCCCGCGCGGCCAGGAAGGCCAGGGCCGGGTCGACGAAGGCGGCTCCGAGGTGCGGGCTGGCTACCCGCGGCCGGTAGTGTCGTCCGCCCAGGGCCAGGGTCTCGCGCACCACCGCGGCGGCGAGCTCGGCCGAGCCCGCCTTGGGGGCGGTGTTCAGCGCCGCCAGCAGGAAGCTTTCCAGAAGCCGGTCCCACAGCGGCCCCTGGCAGCGGATCGCCTGGTCGACGCGCTTGTCGCCCTGCGGCGCCAGCAGGCCGGCCAGAGCCAGATAGTCAGCGGCCTTGGTGCCCGGCACGCGGCGGGCGGGGCTCAGCACCCACCAGGCCAGGGGCCCGGCGTTGGGTCGGAGGGTCCAGCGCTGGCCCGCCGCCAGGTCCAGATAGTCGAACACCGCCTCGTCCGGCCCGGCCAGGCGATCGCGCGCGTCGATACGGTCCAGATAGGCCATGATGGCGTGGTTGCCCGACAGGACCAGGTGGTTGCCGTTGTCGATGGTCACGCCCAGCTGCGGGTCGACGTAGGAGCGGCAGCGTCCGCCGGCCTGGGCGGCGGCCTCGATCACCTCGACCCTGCAGCCCCGCTCGGCGAGGGCGGTCGCGGCCGCGAGGCCGGCCAGTCCTGCTCCTATGACGTAGACTGCGCCCGACACTTTCCTACCCGCTCATCCCCGCGAAAGCAGGGACCCAGGCGTTTTTCTGTTCGGAGCCATTTGATGCTGTCGCTGCGGTCGGGTCGGTAGGCCAACAAACCTGGGTCCCCGCTTTCGCGGGGATGAGCGGGAATGAACTCATTCCACCAGGCCGTGGCGCAGCAGGGTCCAGATCAGGGCGACCTTGCCGATCTTGGCGCGGGTGCGCGGCGGCGCCCAGCCGGCAGCCTCCATCTTGGAGAGGATCTGACCGTAGACGGCGCTCATCAGGCGCGGCGTGCGCAGCTTGCCCTTGGGGCGCTTGTGCATGATCGCGTCGGCCGCGCGGTAGTGTTCGTGCGCCTTGCGGGCCACCCAGCGGCAGGCGGCGTCGATGTTGGGGTGGTTGACCACGGCCAGGGGGTCGGTGGTCTCGATGCCGGCGGCCGCCAGGGCCTCGGCCGGCATGTAGAGACGCCCCATGGCGGCGTCCTCGTCGAGGTCGCGCAGGATGTTGGTGAGCTGCAGGCCGCGGCCCAGGTGGTGGGCCAGGTCGCGGCCGGGCTGCTCGTCCATGCCGAAGATGCACACCGACAGGCGGCCCACCGCGGTGGCCACGCGCTCGCAGTAGAGGTCCAGCTTGGGATAGTCGGGCGCGCGGATGGTCTCGACGACGTCCATCTCCATGCCGTCGACGATGGCCAGGAAGTCGTCCAGGCGCAGGCCGAAGCGGCGCACCGGTTCGACCAGGTAGCTGGTGCGCTCGGGCGGATGGCCGGCATAGAGGGCGGCGAGGTCGGCGCGCCAGGCGTCGAGGTCGGCCTGGCGCTGCGGGATCGGAATGCCCTCGACGTCGGCGATGTCGTCCACCTCGCGGCAGAAGGCGTAGACCGCGAAGATGGCGGTGCGCTCCAGCGGCGGCAGCAGGCGCATGGCCGTGTAGAAGGAGCTGCCGGAAGCCTGCTGTTCCGTCGAGGCGTTGGATGGGGCGGTCATGGTTTCGTTCATGATGGGGCGCCTGGCGAAGACGCGTCCTTATGGCCCAGGTTTCGGCCGGCGCCGAGCGCCAGTTTGCCGATCAGCGCGCGGCCGACGCCCCTGAGGGCGGCGAAGGCCATCTCGACCTTGGAATGGTGGACCTTTTCGGACAGGGGATCGGCCGTCATCAGACGTTGCGTCAGGCTCTGCGCCACGCTGTGAATCACGCCGATTTCCAGCCGCAGGCGGAAGTCCTTGATGGCCCCCGGCAGGGGCGCGCCCTGGTCGACCAGGGTCAGGGTGCGGGCGGCGAGGGTGTTGATCACCCCCTTGAGTTGGGGGCTCGCCTTGGGCGCGGCCAGGGCCTCGACGGTCAGGCCGGCGGCGGCGAGGGCGTCGGCGGGGATGTAGACCCGGTCGATCTCGCGGAAGTCCTTGGCGCAGTCCTGCAGGTGGTTGATCACCTGCAGGGCGCTGCACAGCGCGTCCGACGCGGGCCAGGTGGCGCGGCTCTCGCCATGCACGTCCAGCATGAAGCGGCCGACGGGACAGGCCGAATAGCGGCAATAGTCCATCAGCTCGTCCCAGGTCACATAGCGCGTCTTGGTGACGTCGCGCCGGAAGGCCTCCAGCAGGTCGAGGACATGGGCGTCGGTGATCTGGCGTTCGGCCAGGGCGGCGCGCAGGCCCACGGCCTCCGGCACCTCGGCGCTCTCGCCCCGGATCGAGGCTGCGATGGCGGCCAGGCGGGCCAGCTTTTCCTCGGGCGACAGGGTGGCGTGGTCGGCGATGTCGTCGCTCATCCGGGCAACCCGGTAGAAGGCGAAGATCACTGGCCGGTGGCGCGGCGCCAGCAGGAAGGAGCCGACCGGGAAGTTCTCGCCGCCCTCGTCCTTGCTGGCCTCGACGGCGATGGTCTCGGCGCTCATGAGGTCGCCGCCATGGCCTGGGCCCGGCCCTTCCACATGCCGCCCTTGCCCCGCCAGACCTGGATCGCCGACTGCACGGTGAACAGGCTGTAGAGCGCCCCGATCAGCGGCAGGGCGAAGCCCCACAGGGGCGATCGCCGATAGAAAGCCAGCATCGGCTGGAACGAGATCGCCATCAGCGTCCAGGCGCCCAGGCCCAGCCACCGCGCCCAGCCGCCCGCGAAGGCGGTGAGCAGGGGCGCGGCCAGGTAGACCAGGCCCATGCCCGCCAGGGTCCCTGCCAGCAGCCACGGGGAATAGCCCAGCTGGGCGTAGGCCGAGCGCGACACCATGCGGCCGATCTCGCCGACGGTGCGATAGGGGCGAAGGCTGCGCGCGCGGTCGGTGAGTCCAAGCCAGATCGGCCCTTGCGTCGCCATCCGCGCGGCCAGGGCGCAGTCGTCGATGATGGCCGTGCGGATGGCGGCGATGCCGCCCGCCGCCGCCAGGGCCTCGCGCCGCGCCAGCATGCAGCCCCCGGCCGCCGCCGGGGTCTTCGTGCCCGGTCGGTTCACCCAGGCGAAGGGGTAGAGCATGTCGAAGAAGAACACGAACGCCGGGATCAGCAGCCGCTCGGGCCAGGTCTCGACGCACAGCTTGGCCATCAGCGAGACCAGCACCCGTCCGCCGGCCTCCGCCCGGGCGACCAGGGCGCGCAGGTTGTCGGGGCTGTGGGCGATGTCGGCGTCGGTGAGCAGCAGATAGGCCGGCGCGCCGGCCCCGGCGCGCTCGACGCCCTGGCTGACGGCCCACAGCTTGCCGGTCCAGCCGGCCGGCAGGGGCGCGCCGGTGACCACCTCCAGCCGATCCTCGCGGCCCAGGTCCCTGGCGGCGGCGCGGGCGACGTCGGCAGTGCCGTCCTCGCTGGCGTCGTCCATCAGGATGACCTTGAAGTCCCCGGGATAGTCCTGGGCCAGCAGGCTGCCCACCGAGCGGGCCACCACGTCGGCCTCGTTGCGGGCGGGGACCACGGCGACGACCGCGGGCCAGGCGGCGGGCTCCGGCGGGGCGTCGGCCGCGTCCGTCTCCCGCGCCAGCCAGAACAGGCCGCGGAAGGCCAGCAGATAGACCCACGCGGCCAGGGCGACGGCGCCGATGACGGCCAGGACGATCATTTCAGGTAGCCCGCCTCGCCGAACCAGGCGAGGGCGTCCCTCAGCGCCTCGACATAGGGCCGCGCCCTGTAACCCAGCTCCCGCTCGGCCTTGGCCGAGGTGAAGAACATGTGGTGCGAGGCCATCTTCAGGGCGTCGCGGGTCAGAAGCGGTTCCTTGCCGGTGACGCGGGCCACCGCTTCGGCCGCATAGGCCAGCGGGTAGAGCGGCGCGCGGGGCAGGGCGATGGTCGGCGCCTTGCGGCCGGTCAGGCCGGCGATCTGGGCCAGGAACTCGCGCAGCGAGGCGTCCTGTCCGCCCAGGATGTAGCGCTCGCCCAGGCGCCCGTGGGCGTGGGCGAGCAGATGGCCGGCGGCGACGTCGTCCACGTGGACGAGGTTCAGGCCCGTGTCGACGAAGGCGGGGATGCGCCCCGTGGCGGCTTCGACGACCATCTGGCCCGTGGGAGTCGGCCGCACGTCGCCCGGGCCGATGGGGGTCGACGGATTGACGATCACCGCCGGCAGGCCGGCCTCGGCCACCAGGCGCTCGACCACCCGCTCGGCGGCGACCTTGCTCTGCTTGTAGGGGCCGATGGCCTCGCCGTCCCCCAGGGGGGCGGTCTCGTCGACGACGGTGTCGGCGTCGCCGGCGCGCAGTGTGGCCACCGAGGAGGTGTAGACGATGCGCTTGACGCCCGCGCCCAGCGCCGCGCGCATGACGGCCTCGGTCCCCGCCACATTGGCGCGGACGATCTCGGAGGGTTCAGGGGCCCACAGGCGGTAGTCCGCGGCCACATGGAACAGGTGGTCGACGCCGTCCATGGCCCGTTCCAGCGAGGCGGGGTCGGTCATGTCGCCCAGGGCGACCTGGCAGTCCTGGTCCTCGAAGTTGCGGCGGGGGCTGGAGGGACGGGCCAGGATTCGCAGCTTCAGGCCGCGCCCGCCCAGGGCGCGCAGGACCGCGCCGCCGACGAAGCCCGAGGCTCCGGTCACCAGCACGCGCTCGCCAGCCGTCAGCGCGGCGAAGTCGGGAAGGGATTCGCTGTTCTCTGCCACGGCCGGCTCATATCGCGCCGACGCGCCCGTGTCGCGTGCGGCCATGGCCCCGCTCAGGGATAGTGCAGCATGACGGTCAGTGAGGTTTCCCCCGGCCCGGCCGTGAAGTGGGTCGACTTGAACGACGGCGCCGACAGCTTGGGCCGGACATTGTTGGAGAAGGCGTAGCCCTCCTTGGGAATGCCCAGCAGGCCGGTGTCGATGTCGTTGTTGGCGTTGGCGTCGTGATAGACGAACAGGGCGTAGTCCCCGGCCTTGGGCAGCCAGAAGCACAGGGTGGTGACGCCCGGCGTCGCCGGATCGTGGATGGTTTCCAGTTCGCCGTGCGGCTTGAGGTAGCGCTTGGCGTCGTCGCCGAACACCACGGCGGCCACCTGGCCGGCGCTGGACCGGACGTTCTGGATCGTCAGGGAGACGCGCACGCCGGTGGGCTGGCCATGACAGCTCTGCGCTGCGGCTGGGCTCGCCGCGCCGAGGGCGGCCAGCGCGGCGGTCATGCCGGCGGTCAGGGCGAGGGCTCGCGCCGCTCTCAACCCGATCATTTCAGCGCTCCTTGGCGATGTCGTAACCAAACGACGACGCAGCAAACCGGCGGCCATACACGAGAAATGGCGGTCTCATTGTGGCGACGCCGCCTCGGCGGGCGAATCCGCACGAAACTGTGACTCTATTGCAACGGTTTCGGCGCCGGCGCCACAGCCTTCTCAGACCAGGGTCGTGGCGACCTTCGCGCCGCCCGGCCGCAGGACGACCCAGGCGATCAGACGGAAGCCCTCTGCGTCGTAGTAGGTCTCGACATCACCGGACAGTTCGCCAACCAGGCTCCGCTCGATCAGCCTCGAGCCAAATCCGCGCCGGGTCGGTTGGGTCACCGTGGGGCCGCCCCGTTCCGTCCATTCCAGCCGCAGTCGTGAGCCGCCGGCGTCATCGTCGAGCGTCCAGGACACGCCCACCCGACCCGTGGGGGACGACAGGGCGCCGTACTTGGAGGCGTTCGTGGCCAGTTCGTGGATCACGAGGCCCAGGGCCAGGGCGGCGCGCGGCGGCAGCAGGACGGCGGGCCCATGCAGGTCGATGCGGCCTTCCCCGTAGTGCAGCAACTCGCCTTCCAGCACGTCGTGCAGCGCCGCGCCTTCCCACTCCTCGTTCATCAGGGTGGTGTGCGTCTTGGACAGGCTGAGCAGGCGGCCTTCGAAGGCGGTCATGAACGCGTCCGGGGCGCCGGTCTGCCGCGCCGTCTGCAGGGCGATCGACTGGACGGTGGAGAGGGTGTTCTTCACCCGGTGGTTCAGTTCGTTCAGCAGCAGTCTCTGGTGTTCGCGGGCGCGCTCATTGTCGAGATTGCGTTCGTCCAGGCGCTGGGCGGCTTGTTCCATGGCCCGGTACAGGGCCTCGTCCTCCGCGACGAAAGCCGGGGCCGCGCGGGGGTGTTCTCCGCGTCCGATGTCGTCGGCCCGGCGCACGGCGAGGGCGAAGGCCCGCGACAGGCGCCGGCCCAGGAAGGCCGCGATCGCCAGTCCCGTCGCCAGCAGCAGGCTCGCCGTCACGCCCAGGGTGATCAGCGGCCGGATCGCGCGCTGGAGCAGAACCGAACGCGGCACGCCGATGGCCGTGGTCCAGCCGGTGACCGCCGAACGGCTGAAGGCGGCTACGTTGGGTTCGCCACTAACGGTCTGGGTCTTGACGACCCCCTCGCTCGCGCCCTTCGCGGCGTTGACGAACGAAGTCGCCACCTGGCGGCCCCTGAACTGTTCGGCGTCGGGCCAGCGCGACAACAGTCGCCCGCTGCGGTCGGTGACGCCCGCCGCCCAGGGGGTGGGCAAGTGCTGGTTCTCGAGCACCGGGTCGAGGGTTCGCGGCGAGGCGACGTAGCTCAGCAGATAGGGTTTTCCGTTCAGCGTGACCGGCGCGGTGACCGAATACACCAGTTCGTGGGTGACCGGGCCCAGGTAGATGTTGGAGACCGCCATGGACTGGCCGTTCAACTCCGCCACGGCCTGGGGCGACAGCTTGCCGGGCAGGGGGACGCCGAACGGCGCGTGGGTGTTCAGCACCTGCTGGCCGGTTTCGTCGCTGAGCGAGATCCAGCCCGGCATGCCGGCCGTCACCGCCTTGGCCCGGTCATAGAACCCGGCCAGGCCGCCGTCGGCCGCGCCGGAGGCCGCCAGGACGCGCAGCACGCCTTCGCCCTGGCTGATGCGCCCGTCGATGGCGCTGGAGACGGCCCGGGCGTTGGTCAGCAACTGGGCCTCGAACTGGGCTTCCTGGCGCTGATAGTCCGCCCACAGCAGGAAGCCCGTCAGCGTCACCGCGGGCACGATGATGCTGAGGGTCAGCAGAACCAGCAGAAGCCGGACGGACGGCGCTCTCATGAACCGTTGCTAACCCGTGGCAGGTCGCGCGTCGATATTCCGCCGCCGTTTGCGACATCGGCTCTCCACGGCCGTGCGGCGACCAGGACGCCTCTTGACCGGAGCGTCCGGTCGGTCTCTGCGTTGGCCTTGGACGAGGGGCCGCGATGACCCGGATCATGACCTACAACGTGCACCGCTGCGTCGGCACGGACGGACGGCTGGACGTCGGGCGCGTGGCCGAGGTGATCGCCCGCCAGGCCCCCGACATCGTCGCCCTCCAGGAAGTGGACGTCGGCCGCGCCCGCACCCGGGGCGTCGACCAGGCGCATGAGCTGGCCCGGCGGCTAGACATGGCCTTCCACTTCAACGCCGCCCTGGTGATCGAGGAGGAGCGCTATGGCGACGCCGTCCTCACCCGCTTGCCGGAGCGTCGGATCAAGTCGGGCCCGCTGCCCGGTCACCCGGGGCATCGCGCCTTCCGGGCGCTGGAGCCGCGCGGCGCGCTGTGGCTGGCGATCGAGGTCGACGGCGCCGAGGTGCAGGTGGTGAACACCCACCTGGGCCTGGTGCCGGCCGAGCAGGCGGCCCAGGCGGCGGCCCTGGCCGGGCCCGACTGGCTGGGGCATGCGGACTGCCGCACCCCGGCGATGCTGGTGGGCGACCTCAACGCCATCGTCGGGTCGCGCGCCCTGCGCCGGCTGATGGCCCGCCTGCACGACGCCCGCTGGCTGGCGCGCCGCCAGCGCCCCAGCGGCTTCCTGGCCACCTTTCCCTCGCGCATGCCGCTGGTGGCCATCGACCACATCCTGGTCAGCCACGGGATATCGGTGCAGGCGATGAGCGTGCCCCGCGACGCCCTAACCGCCGTCGCCTCCGATCACGCCCCGCTGGTGATGGACTTCTCGACACCCGCCGCCGCCTGAAACGCCGGCGGCGCGCAGGGGCGAGGCTCGGTGAGGGCCTGGGCCGCCTCCGCCCTGGCCTTGTGCATTTCGCGCTCGCGCGCCCAGGGCCTGAAGGAGTCGTCCGGTCCCACCGGATCGCCGAGATGGAAGGCGGCGATGAACGTGGCCAGGGGGCCCAGGGGCGTCGACGCCATCGGCCGCAACCGCACAAGGCCATCGGTTCGCAGGGCGTCGATGGCCCCGCCGACCGTGCGCGCCTGGGCCAGGGCCGCCTCGAAGCGGGGTTCGTCGCAGCCCAGCCAATGGGCGATCAGCCGCGTGGTGAGGTTGCCGATGCGCGTGCGGGCCGCCTCGGCGTGGGCGCCCGCAGCCTCGAAGGCCAGGTCGCACTCGGTGTCGAAGCCCGTGGAGCGGTTGTTGAGGTTGGCCGATCCGATCCGCAACAGCCGGTCGTCGATGATGGTCAGCTTGGCGTGGACGATGATTGTCCGCCCCAGGGCCGTGACCGGACAGAAGGCGCGAAGGCGGCCGTAGACGTCGGCGCGCATCAGGCGGCGCACGAACAGCGAGCGGGTGCGGTCCATGGTGCCGCGGTCGAACCAGGACGGCGACTGCCGGTGGCCGATCAGCACCACCTCGGGACCGTCGGGCTCGGCCAGGCGCGCCGCCAGGGCCTCGGCCATCAGGGGCGAGGTGAAGTACTGGTTCTCCATGTAGATCAGCCGCCTGGCCGCGGCGATCGAGGCCAGGTGCAGGCGTTCGGCTTCGCGGACCTCGGGATGGCCGCGCCACTGCGCCGAGGTGCGCGCCACGCCGGCCGTCACCTCCGAGAACTGGGGACTCACGCTCTCGGGCCAGGGATCGCCGCCGGGCGGCGCGGCGGGAGCGGGCAGGGTCTCGCCCGTGGCGCGCAGCCAGCGCTGCCGAAACAGCTCGCCCAGGTCGGCGGCGATGGGCCCGTCGGCGACTCCCATCACCTCGTGTCGGGAATCGAAGGTCCCCAGGCCGTCACGGCCCTTCTCGCGCCGGCGGTCGTCGTCGAGGTGGGCGGCGGTGTCCCAACGGTCTCGCCCGAAGTCGCCGCCGCCGCAGAACGCCACCGCGTCGTCGATCACCAGCACCTTCTGGTGATGGCAGGCGCCGTTGGGCAGGCGTCCGTCCAGTCGGAACCGCACCCGGCTGCCGGCGAAGCGGCGACGCCCCTCGAGCGGGAAGAAATCCTGGGTCGCGGCCACAGGCAGGGCCGACTGCCAGCACAGGATGCGGATCTCCAGGTCCGGCCGCTCGTCGGACAGGCGGCGCAGGAAATCGGCGATGTCTTCCTGGTCCCTGGTCGGACGGCCGGGCGGCGGCTCCAGGCGCGTGCTGGGCTCGAAGGCCCAGTTGAGGAAGTGGATGGTGTGGCGGGCCTTCAGCATGGCCTGGCGCGCCGCCAGGAAGTAGTCGGCCATGTCGATGATCAGGGCCGCGCGCGGCGCCGTCGCCGTCCGCCAGCAGGTGGTTCCGGGTCTCAGCAGCACATCAGACCCCATGGCCCCCAAGCTTGAGCTTCAGAAATGCGCGGCGCGCGCCCCCGTTCCACGGGACCTCACGCCTCGTCGCCCCCGGCCTTCGCCGAACCGGGCTTCGGCGGGGGCGGAGCCTTGCGTCGTCGCAGGTTGGCGCGCAGCGCGGCGGCCAGTTTCTGTTCGCGGGAGGGCGCCATCGCGGGCTTGCCGGGCTTGGCCTTGTCGTCCATGCGGCGAGGAAGCTGGGGACACAGGCGCGCCGTCAAGCGGTTTTCGCTTCACACCGGCCTCGCGGTTCGCTAATGACGCGCCCTCCCGGAGACGGGAACGCCGCCGTAGCTCAGTGGTAGAGCGCATCCTTGGTAAGGCTGAGGTCGACAGTTCGATCCTGTCCGGCGGCACCAGTTTCTTCAGTGATTTCAATCACTCGAGAAACTGGCGCCATGGCGTCGCCATCCCCCAGATCGAATCGACGGGCCCCTGGCGGGCGGCAGGCGAATCTCGTCCTTGGACGCGGGCGCGCCGGCCCGATCCAGGTCCCGCGACTTGTCGAACCTGTTGAACACTACCGGAATCCGGCCGCAGACCGTCGCCGACGAGCGGACGCGCCCCGGCGCTGAGCCGCGGGTGAGGGGTAGGCGCCGCTGAAGCCTAGGCCATATAGGCGCGCCAGCCGCCGAGCCTGGTGATGTCTTCGGCCCCGTCCAGGGCTCGCGGCTCGGCCACGAAGCCCTTGACCAGCGACCCGTCGTCCAGGACCACCGTGCCGATCGCCAGCGGCGGCGGGACCTCGGCCACGAAGCTGCCGAAGGCCGCGACGTCGAGGTCGTAGACTTCCACCTCGATCGACGCCCCGCCGTCGCCCACATGGACCAGGGCCGGCTTGGGCGGGGTCGAGTTGGCCATGGCGTAGAGCCGGTAGGCCGCGTCGGTGCGGCAGCGGCGCACCAGGCGCGCGTCCCGGGACGTGAGCTGCCAGTGCAGGGGCATGCCGGCCAGGTGCGCGCCCACCACGGCCAGCTTGATGCGCGGGGCGACGCCGGCGACGTCCAGGGGCGGGGTCTCGGGCATGGGGGCGATCTCCTCGTAGCGGCGGGCCAGCGCCATCAGGGCCTCGTCGCCCCAGGCCGGGCCGATCAGGGTGACGCCGAAGCCGGTGGCGTTGTCGCGAAAGCCCGCCGGGACCGCGATGGCGCTCATGTCCAGCAGGTTGACGAAGTTGGTGTAGAGGCCGAGGCCGGCGTTGAGCGCGAAGGGCTCTGCCTTCACCTCGGCGATGCGATAGGTGGTGGCGCAGGTGGGCAGCAGCAGCACGTCGACCGCCTCCCACAGGCCTTCCGCCTCGCGGGCCAGGGCGCGCAGGGCGTATTCGGCCCGGAAGGCGTCCACGGCGGTCAGGGCCAGGCCCCCCTGGAGGATGGCCCGCACGGTCGGGTCCAGGGCGGCCGGCTTCTCGCGCAGCAGGGACTCTGCCGCGGCGGTGCGCTCGGCGACCCACGGGCCCTGGTAGAGCAGTTCGGCGGCGGCCCTCAGGGGGGCGATGTCCACGGCCACGGCCTCGCCGCCGGCGGCCCGCAGCCGGCGCACGGCGGCCTCGAAGAGGGCCGGGGAGGCCAGGTCGCCCAGCCAGGTCATCTGGTCCTCCCGCGGCACGCCGAAGCGGAAGCGGGCGCCGAGTTCGGGCGGCGGCGCGGCCGGCGCGCGGCGGGAATAGGGATCGCCCGCATCGAAGCCCGCCACGACCTCGTCCACGCTCCGAGCCTCGGCGGCGGTGGAGGCGAAGACGGTGATGCAGTCCAGGGTGCGGCAGGCGGGGACCAGGCCCCGGGTGCTCCAGCGCCCCTTGCTGGGCTTGAAGCCGACCAGATGGTTCAGGGCCGCGGGCACGCGGCCGGAGCCGGCGGTGTCGGTGCCGAGGGCGAAGGCGGCCAGGCCCGCCGCCACGGCCACGGCCGAGCCCGAGGACGAGCCGCCGCTGATGTAGCTGCGGTTGTGGACCGCGCCGCACGCGCCATAGGGGCTGCGCGCGCCCACCAGGCCGGTGGCGAACTGGTCGAGGTTGGTCTTGCCCAGCAGGATCGCGCCCGCGTCCAGCAGGCGCTGGACCACCGGGGCGGTCTCGGCGGGGACGTGGGCGAACGCCGGGCAGGCGGCGGTGGTGGGCAGGCCCGCCACGTCGATGTTGTCCTTCACCGCGAACGGGACGCCGGCCAGCGCCAGGCGCTCGCCGGCGGCGATGCGAGCGTCGACGGCGCGGGCGGCCGCCAGCACGGCCTTCGCCGGAACACGCGAGATCCAGACGGCGGGCTGGATCGCCTCATAGGCGGCGACCCGCCCCAGCGCCTCGGCCGCCACGTCCTCGGCGGACCGGCGCCGGCCATTCACGGCGTCGGCGATGGCGGCGAGACTGAGGCGGGCGAAGTCGGTCATGCGGGCCGGCGGCTGGAACGGAAACGGGAAACGGACCCGGCGCAGGGAGGGGCGCCGGGTCCGCGATCAGGCCGCCATACGCACGCGGCGGCCATCAAGCTTGGTCACCAGGTGTAGGCGACCGTGCCGATCACCTGGCGCGGCGGGATGTACTGGTCGCTGGTCTGGAACACGCCGTAGGGGTCGGTGTAGCGCGAGTTGATCCCGGCCTTGTCGCCGACGTTGGTGACGGCCAGCGACAGCTTGAGGTGGTCGTTGCCGCGCGGCACGTACTCGAAGTTCAGGTTGACGATGGCGTAGGCCGGCACCTTGTCCAGGCCGGGTTCGTTGAAGAAGCGCGCCCACTCCTTGCCCCGGTAGACCAGCTCCGCGCGGGGGGTGAAGTCCCCGCCGAACATGTCGAACCGGTACGAGGCCGAGATGGAGCCGGAGACATTCGGCGTCGCCGGCGCTTCGTGACCCTTGAGGTCCATGGCCTGGGCTTCCACCGCCGCCCAGCAGGCGGGGTTGTAGTAGGCGCCGTTGAAGGCGCACGGGCCGAAGAAGGGCAGGGAGTTGTTGCCCGTGAAATTGGGCCCTTCCAGGACGTCGGCGATGGTGGAGTCGATGGCCTTGTAGTGGCTGGCCACCACGCCCTTCTCGAGCGCCAGGCTGGCGTCGACGTGCAAGCGACCGTTGGCGCCGACGTAGGAGGCTTCGAACTCGGCCCCGTAGTCGTGCACTTCCGGGATGTTGGCGATGCCGCCGTCGAACGGCACCGGGTCGGTCTCGATGTACTGGAAGTTCTTGTGGATGTAGTAGAACGCCGTCGCGTTGAACCGCAGGGAATGGTCGAAGAAGGTGTTCTTCGAGCCGATCTCGAAGGAGACGTTGGTCTCCGGCTTGAACACAGGTGGGATCACCTGCTGGTTATAGCTGCCGTTGACGCCGCCAGGCTTGTAGCCCTTGGAGACGCTGCCATAGACCATGCTGGTGGGGGCGACGTCGTATTCCACGACCGCACGCCAGGTCGGCACCACGTCCCACGATTTGTTGGTGACCTCATTGTAGGCTTTGGACTGGCCTTTGACCCACGAGAAGTTGATGCTTGGGTCCTTGTTGTAGTCGGCGTTCAGGCGCACGCCGCCGGTCAGGCGCAGTTGGTCGCTGAAGTGGTACGTGCCCTGGGCGAAGCCGGCGTAGGACTGGTGAACGGCGTGGCTGTCGTTGCCGTAGTTCAGGGTTTCCAGCGGATTGTGCTCGTCGGTTGGGATCGGCAACACTGCTGGCGGCGGCGCGAAGTCGCCGTATTCCGCCACGAACTGGTGGCTGCGCTGGTTCATGTAGAAGCCGCCGACCACCCAGTCGAATTTGCCGCCGGGCTTGGACACCAGATCGATTTCCTGGGTGAAGTTGCCGACCCAGGTGTTCCAGGCGGCGATGTGGTCATAGCGGCCCAGGATCGCGTAGGTCGAGCGGTCGCCGTCCTCCTGCTGCACGTGGTCCAGCACCTGGTAGGCGGTCACCGAACGCACCTGGAACCAGGGCAGGTCCCACTGCACGTTCACGTGGTAGAGTTGGGTGTTGAGCCGGAAGTGGCCGGGATAGTCCTGTGACAGCGCCCGCGGGTCGGGATTGGGGTCGATGATGTTCTTCTGGGCGTCGCCGGCCTGGTTGGAATGGTACCACTGGCCGGTGAACGTCACCTGGAAGTCGTCGCGGGGCTTCCACAGCAGGGCCGCCTTGCCGCTGAAGTCATGCGCCGCGTCCAGGTAGAAGCCCGGGATCGCCACGTCGCGCGTGAAGCCCGAGTGGTCGAACTTCTGGATCGACAGGCGCGCGGCGAACTGGTCGCCCAGCGGAATGTTCATCTCGGCCCGCTCCCGGAACAGGCCATAGGTGCCGGCGCTGAAGTCGCCTGAGGCGTCGAAGGTGTTCAGTCTCGGCTGCTTGCTGTTCAGGATGATCGCGCCGCCGATCGAGCTCTGGCCATAGAGCGCACCCTGGGGTCCGCGCAGGATCTCGAGGTGGTCCACGTCGAACAACGACTGGTCCAGGGAGACGGTGTTGGCGATGTAGACGCCGTCCATGAAGAACGACACGCCGGGCGTGGTGGTCAGCGAGTTCTCCGGCGTCGCCGAACCGACGCCGCGGATGGTGACCAGGTTCTCGAAGCCCGAGGCCTTGGTGATCTCCAGGCTCGGAACCACCCCGTTCAGGCCGGCGAGGTTCATGGTCGCCGACTTGTCGAGCGCCGAGCCGCTCACCGCGGTGACCGCCAGGGCCGACTTCTGGATGTCGACGCTGCGGCGTTCGGCGGTGACGACGATCTGGCCGACGGTGGTGTCCGCGTCCGCGTTCGCCGCGGCTGCGCTCTCGGCGGCGTGGCCCAGGCCCGGAATCGCGGCGCCCAGGGCGATGAAATAGGTGGATGCGATCAGCTTATGTCGCAGGCGCTGCTTCGAAGTCCTCATGTCCCCAACTTCTTTTCTTTCGGCGACTTGCCTAGGTGAATCCAAAAGCTTCTCGACTCTATCCGGTCAGGCCGGCGGCGCGCCGCTGGTCTGTTGCAAGCGGCGCGAGATCGCGGCCCCTTGCCCGGATTTTAGTCACCGAACGGTCAAGATTGTCAAATGATGTCGAGAATAGCGGCGAGAAATTTCACACCACATGTGACAATTTCAGCGCACTATGCAGCCTGAAATTGTCGTCAATAGACGCCGATCCCGCTGAAGTGTAATTTGGACTTACAGCGAACGACGTAATACTGAACGGTATTGTTCCGTTCAGTGGAATGTACTGTAATATACGCCCTCTGAACTCAAATTTCAGAGGGCGCTGGCCGGGTCTTCAGCGCTCTCAGGTGGTCGCCTTGGCCTTGCCCCAGACGTCCCGCGCCTTCTCGTAGACGCCCTGGTCGAAGGAGTATTCGACGGTGTTGCCGTCCGGATCCTTCAGGAAGCAGATGTAGCCAATCTGCTTGGGCATCTGCATCGGCCCGAACGCCAGGCAGCCTTCTTCCTTGCCCCTGGCGGCCATCTCGTCGACGGCCTCCTTGGTCGGCAGCTCGATGCCGATGTGGGCGAAGGGGCCCATGGGCGGGTGCGGCGCGGGGGCGAAGGGGTCGTGGCCTTCGTAGAACTGGCCCAGCACCAGCACGAACGGCGAGTCCGTCTGGGTGTCGTCGCCGAGCCAGGCGTTCTTGCCGTCCTTGTCCTCGCCGCTCTGCAGCAGCTTCAGGTGCGTGTGCCGCTCGTACCAGGCGATGGAGGCGTCGATGTCCTTCACGCAGAGGGCGATGTGGGTCCAGGTCGACTTCCTGGGGCCGACGGAGTGGGCGGTGGCGCTCGACATGGGGTTTCCTCTCTCAAAGGCTTTGTTCAGTGGAGGCCGGACGGGTCATTGGCCGTGCAGGCGGGGAAAGGCGCCGTGGTGATAGAGCAGGGGCGCTGGCTGCGGATCGATGTGCGCGCCGACGCCGCGGCCGATGATCACCAGGTGGTCGCCCGCGGGATGGATGTCCTGCACCTGGCAATCGAGGAACACCGGCGCGGCATGCAGGCGCGGCGCGCCGCCGTCCGCCGAGCCCCAGTCGAATTCCAGGAAACGCTCGTTGAGCGGCTCGCTGGCGAACCGCATGGCCATGCCGTGGCTGTCGGCGCACAGGATGTTGACCCCGAACAGCCGCGTGCGCTCCAGCGCCCGGCGGATCGGGTTCTTCAGATCCAGGCAGATCAGCAGCAGCGGCGGGTCCAGCGACACCGAGCAGAAGGCGTTGATGGTCGAGCCCACGGGGTCGGGACGGCCGTCCTCCAGTTCGTCCCAGGTCGTGACGACAGTCACCCCGGTCGGAAAGCAGCCCATGGCCTGCCGCCACTGGGCGGGGGAGGGGGCGATCTGGGCCGGGTCGGGCCGGGTCATCACTTGCATCTCGATCATCGTCAGATCACCGGCCAGGCGGTGCGGTTGGGCAGGCCGGTGCGGGCGATCAGGGCGAGGCCGGCCTGGCGGGCGTCGGCCAGCAGCTTTTCCTCGTCGAGGCGGGTGCTGCGACCGGCGTCCAGCACCTGGACCCCGTTGATCCAGACACTGTGCACGCCGTGCGGCGGGGCGCTCAGCGCCAGCTGCGCCGGGGCGTCGAACACCGGGCCCCACTCGGGCAGGTCGGTGTCGTGCAGCACCAGGTCGGCCTTCTTGCCGGCTTCCAGCGAGCCGATGTGGCGGTCCAGGCCCATGCCGACGGCGCCGTTGATCGTCGCCATTTCCAGCATCTGGCCGGGCGGGAACAGATCCTGGTCAATGCGGGCGTCGCGGAACACGCTGCCCATCAGGCGGGCGGAGGACAGGATGTCGGCGGCCACCCCGTCGGTGCCCAGCATCACGTTCACGCCGGCCGCGATCATCTCCGGATAGAGGCCGATGCGCGACAGGCCAAAGCCGCCCTGGAAGGCCGCGTGGGCGCAGTGGATGGCGTGGGCGCCCGTGCGCCTCATCGCCTCGACCTCGCCCTGGGAGATGTCGGCCAGGTGGGTCAGGCAGACGTTGGGGCCCAGGGCCCCGATAGCCTCCAGGTGCTCGACCGGACGCTTGCCGGTGTTGGCCAGGTACCATTCCGGATCGCCAGCGCGCGGGCTCATGTGAGCCGAGACGCGGATCTGGTGCGCATCGGCCAGGGCCTTGGCGGCCTTCCAGACGGCGTCTGTGTTGGTGGAGTGGCCCACCAGCACCGGCCAGGCGGCCAGCAGCGCCTCGCCGGCCTGGTCCGGATAGCGCTCGACCTCGCTCTCCAGCACGGCGATCGCCTCGGCCTCGGCGTTCGGGCCATAGCGGCCCTCCACCCATTCGCCCACGCGTCCGCGGATGCCGGTGAGGGCCAGGGCCTCCATGGTGGCGTCCAGGTGCGACACCGTTCCGGCTTCCATGAAGCAGGTCGTGCCATAGCGGATCATCGCCAGGGCGGCGCACTGGGCCGACAGGGCCTCGTCCGCCGGCGTCTGGGTGCGGAAGATCGGGATCACCCACTTCATCAGCTTGTCGGACCAGCTGTCGTCCGGCCCTCCGCGGGTGAAGCCGCGGGTCAGGGGATCGCCGGTGATGTGGATATGGGCGTCGACGAAGCCGGGCGTGGCCACGAAGCGCCGCCCATCCAGGACGCGCGCGGCGTCCACCGTCTTCTCCAGCTCGGCGCGCTTGCCGACCGCCACGATGCGGTCGCCGGCGATGGCCAGGGCGCCGTCGGCGATGACCTCGCGACGGGCGTTCAGCGTCAGGATGGTGGCGCCCGAGATCATCAGGTCGGCCCGCAGGCGCGCGGGGGCGGCGCCCGACGCCGGGCTCTGGGTCAGGGTCTGGCTCACGCCGTTTGCTCCGCGGGGGCTTCGCCGTCCTTCAGGCGCGGCGGCTTGAGGAATACGGTGGCCGCCAGCATCACCGCGGTGATCGCGCAGCAGGCCCAGAACACTTCCGAGAACCCGCCCAGTACGTCGCGCACATGCCCGCCGTAGGCCGGCCCCAGGGCCGCCGCCGTCGAGAGCAGGCACATCACCGAATAGAGCTCCAGGTAGGGCCGGGGACCCCAGTACCGCAGCAGCAGCATGGTCGAGGCCACGAACGACAGGCCAAAGCCCACGCCCAGGCCGAGGGCGAACACCGACATCAGCAGGAACCCGCGCGCCTCGGCCAGGCCGGCCATGCCCGCAGTGGTGCCGATCAGGGCGATGATCAGCAGCGTCTTGGGCGCCACCTTCTCGCCGATCACCCCGCCGATCGACGACACCGCCGCCCCGATCAGCGCCTCGATCGAGAACATCGCCGCCGCCGAGGTGGAGCTCACGCCCCGCTCGATCAGGTGCTGGATGGCGAAGCCGTGCGCCGTGGTGTTGATCAGCAGGTAGGTCGTGTAGGCGCCGACGATCACATAGTACTGGGGCGTCAGCAGCGCCCGCCGCACCGCCGGCTCGCGCATCTCGCGGAACATCTTCGCCGGCCCGAGCTGTTCGGGCGGCTCGTCTTCGTGCGGAATGTCGCCGCCCTTGCCCGGGGTCGTCAGGATGGCGAAGAGGCCGCTCACCACCGCCGCCACGGCGAACACGGCCCAATAGCCGCGCCATCCGTGCGTGATGGCGTTGACCGCCACATAGACCTGCGGCCCGGCGACGCCGCCCAGGGCGCCGACGGTGAAATAGGTCCCCAGCACCGTCGAGCGGCGCTTGAAGAGGCCCGTCAGCACGTGCGAGCCCGGCACCGTGCTCACCAGGGCGAAGGCCAGGCCGATCAGGGTCGTCCCCGCCAGATAGCTCGCCACCGAATGGGTCGTCGCCTCCAGGCAGAAGCCCGCCAGCAGAATCGCCGCTCCGATGCCGACCGTCGCCCGCACGCCGATCCGGCGGATCAGCACGGCGGGCACGACGCTGGCGAAGCCGCAGGCGATGCCGAGGTAGGTGAAGCCGATGCCGGCCTCCTCCCACGTCCACTTCATCTCCTTGACCATCGACGGCAGCACCACGCCGATGGACGAGAACGCGCCGGCCGAGACGACGAAGAAGATCAGCGACAGGGCCGAGAACGCGGCCCAGCGATTGCGAATGACCGGCTGCGCGGCGCGCGGCGCAGGGCGGGCCTGCCGTGAGGCGGCGGACAGACTGGACGCGGCGGGCGTCGCCGCCGCCACGGCGACGGCTGCCCCGACGCCGATGTCGTCGTCGCCGGCGGCGGGCGGGCTCATCGGCGAAACTCCGGCGCCGTAGAAGCGCAGGTCCGGCGTCCATCGCCAAGCCGTCCCGCCGATTGGGATGAGTAGACGGCTTGATCGGTCGCGCCCGTCGTCATGAGGTGCGAGGCTTCATCTTTCGAAGTAGTCGCCTGACAAAGAACAGCCGGGACTTTCTTGGAAAAGTGTTGGCTGGCCTTGGGCGTTTCAGGCGTGGCATTACTTTGATTGCGCGCCACTTCCATTCTACTCCGGAGCGTTCCGATAGGCGGAACATTGTTTTGAAATTTCAGTTAGTCTTTCGCCGGGGAGGGGCGGGTGTCAAGCGCCGAGACGCGGGCGCCCGAACAATCGCGGTCGGCCGCACGCGTCGGCCCGGCCATTCCGACGCATGCGGACGTACCGTGCGCAATAAGCTCGCGAGATCGGCTGTCCGCTATGAGCAAGGCCTATGGCCTGCCGCGCCGGCTTGCTTCGGCCCTGTCGAGCGACGAAGACCGCAGATTCAAGGCGATCGTGATCGATTGAGGCGACGCGTCGCCGAGCGCCAATCTAGGGGCTGGCGCCTTCGACCACGGTCATGCCGGCGCCGCCGGAGCCGGCGTTCTGCGCCCAGGTCGCCGCTCCCGAATCGATGATCGCATAGCGACCCGCGGGCAGGACGACGTTCGGCGTGACGATCCAGTAGGCCTTGCCCCTCAGGCTGGCGCGCCACGGTCCGTAGACCTGGCCGCCCGGGCCGCGCAGGCCGATGGTCCCGGCCGGCGCGCCCTGGCCGTTGTTCCAGTGATAGTCGGTGATCCTGGTGATCCGGGTCGGGGCGATGAGGGTGAAGCTCGTCTCGCGCGTCGGCCCGTTGCCCACGCCGCCGGCGTTGCCGTTGTCGTACAGCGTCCGCGGCGTCCCGGCGGTCGTCGTCGGCGCCGAGGATGCGGCGGACTGCCCTCCTGTCGGCTCAAACGTCAGCACAAGGTGCTGGGCCTGGCTGAACTGGGCGAAGCCGGAACCGCCGAAGCTCTGGCAGGGCGCGCCAAGCAGGACGCCGGCGTCATAGCGCTTGGCGTCCAGGATCCACACGCGCCGCATTTCCAGCGGCGCGCCTTCGACGAAGTTGCCGACCTCGCGGCCGGCCACGTAGAACTTCGTGTACTGGTGCCCGGGAAAGAAGGACTCGCCCCAGCCGGGGGTGCCGCCATCCGGCCGGAACTGCGCCCAGGTCATGGGGATGTAAGCCATCCGGCCCGCCGAACGGTAGGGCGTCAGGGTCAGGTTGAGGGTCAGCTTGCCCGGGCCCTGCACCACGAAGCGGGCCTGTTTCTGATCCTGGCAATAGGTCGGCAGGCCGGTCTTGGTCGTCCAGTTCGTCCGCAGGTCCACCAGCTGGGCGCGGGCCATCGCCGGCGCGAGGCTGAGGGCGGCCGCAAGGCCGATCAGTCCGACGCGGGCGGCGCCGGTTCTGGGGGAGCGGGCAAGCGACGGCTGGGCCATGGGCGATCTCCACGCGTCGGCGGTTTGGCTGCAGACTGGCCCGCCGCCCGGTCGCGCGCCTTGCGCTGGGTCAAGCCGACGCACGGCGGGCGCCGCCGCTTGGCTGCCCCCACGGCGCCTGGGCGAAGGGGCTTGGGCCGCGTTGACCGCCGTCAGCGAGGCGCTAGCTTGACCATAGCAAGAACGCCAACGGCGCGACCCCGACGTCCCAGGATGGAGACCCTATGCCCGCGACAGACCGCTACCCGCTGCTGTTCTCTCCCCTCGACCTCGGCTTCACGCGGCTGAAGAACCGGGCGCTGATGGGCTCGATGCACACCGGCCTGGAGGACGTCCCCGGCGGCTTCGAGCGCCAGGCCGCCTTCTTCGCCGAGCGGGCCCGCGGCGGGGTCGGCATGATCATCACCGGCGGCATCCCGCCGAACGAGGAAGCCGGCGGCGGCGCCAAGCTGTCGAACCCCGAGGAGGCCGCCCAGCACCGCATCGTCACCGAGGCCGTCCACGCCGCCGATCCCGACGTCAAGATCTGTATGCAGATCCTGCACACCGGCCCCCTGGCCGGCACGCCCGCCTGCGTCGCCCCGTCGGCGGTGCGCTCGCGCATCGGCCGCTACGTCCCCAACGAACTGGACGAGGCCGGCATCGAGAAGCAGCTCGCCGACTTCGCCACCTGCGCCGCCATGGCGCGCCTGGCGGGCTATGACGGCGTCGAGATCATCGGCTCGGCCGGCTATCTGCTGTCGACCTTCCTGGTTGAAAAGACCAACCAGCGCACCGACCGGTGGGGCGGCTCCTTCGAGAACCGGATGCGCTTTCCGGTCGAGGTGGTCCGCCGCGTGCGGGCCGCCGTGGGCGACGACTTCATCGTCATCTTCCGCATCGCCGCCATGGACATGCTGGAAGGCGGCATGGCCTGGGACGAGGTCGTCACCCTGGCCAAGGCGGTGGAGGCCGCCGGCGCCAACATCATCAGCACCCACTTCACCTGGCACGAGGCCCAGGTGCCGACCATCGCCACCATGGTCCCGCGCGCCGCCTTCACCCAGGTGACCGGGCGCCTGCGCGCGGAGCTGACCGTGCCGATGATCACCTCGAACCGCATCAACATGCCGGACGTGGCCGAGGCGGTGCTGGCGCGCGGCGACGCCGACATCGTCTCCATGGCCCGCCCGATGCTGGCCGATCCCGACCTGGTGCTGAAGGCCGCCGAGGGCCGCGAAGACGAGATCAACACCTGCATCGCCTGCAACCAGGCCTGCCTCGACCACACCTTCACCGGCCAGCTGGTGAGCTGCCTGGTCAACCCCCGCGCCTGCCGCGAAACGGAGCTGACCTACGCCCCGGCCGCCGCGCCCAAGCGCCTGGCGGTGGTGGGCGCGGGCCCGGCCGGCCTCGCCTACGCCACGGTCGCCGCCCTGCGCGGCCACAAGGTCACCCTGTTCGACGCCGCCGCCGACATCGGCGGCCAGTTCAACCTGGCCCGGCGCATCCCGGGCAAGGAAGAGTTCGACGAGACCCTGCGCTACTACCGGCGCATGATCGAGGTGCTGGGGGTCGACCTTCGCCTGAACACCCGGGTGGATCCCGCGACGCTCAAGGCCGACGGCTTCGACGAGGTGATCGTGGCCACCGGCATCGAGCCGCGCCGGCCGCAGCTCGAGGGCATCGATCACCCCAAGGTCGTCGGCTACATCGACGCCATCCTGGGCCGCAAGCCGATCGGCCAGCGGGTGGCGATCATGGGCGCGGGCGGCATCGGCTTCGACGTGGCCGAGCTGATCACCCATTCGGGCCCCTCGGCGGCGCTGGATATCGACGTCTTCGCCAGGGAATGGGGCGTTGATTTCAAGAACCACCCCCGGGGCGGCGTGACCGGCGTGACCCCGGTGGTGGCCTCGTCCGGCCGCGAAGTGACCCTCCTGCAGCGCAAGACCGACGCCGTCGGCAAGGGCCTGGGCCGCACCACCGGCTGGACCCACCGCCTGACCCTGGTGCGCCGGGGCGTGCGCATGATCAGCGGGGTCGAGTACCTCAGGATCGACGACGCCGGCCTGCACACCCTGGTGGCGGGCGAGCCCAGGCTGTTCGAGGTCGACACGGTGATCGTGTGCGCCGGCCAGCTTCCCTTGCGCGGCCTCTACGACGACCTGCAGCAACAGGGCGTCAAGGCCAGCCTGGTCGGCGGCGCCTTCGAGGCGGCCGAGCTCGACGCCAAGCGGGCCATCGACCAGGCCAGCCGCCTGGCCGCCGTGGTGTAACGGCCAAGGGGGGAGGACAAACGCCTCCCCCAACACCCGCTCATCCCGGCGAAAGCCGGGACTCAGGCAAAAGCCAGCCGCCTGCGCCATGTCGGCGTGAGCCCAAGGTTCAACCACAAAGCACGCCAAGCACACGAAGTAGGATCGTGACGCTCCGGCCCAGTCGCCAGGCGCGGACTCTTTGTGTGCTTCGTGTGCTGTGTGGTTCCCCTTCACCGCCGCGCCCGAGGAGACTCTTGCCTGGTTCCCGACTTGCGTTGGGATGAGCGGGGTGAGGGGGGAGACGCGCGCCCTCAGAGGCCCAGGATCGCCTTGGCCATGATGTTGCGCCGGATCTCGTTGGTGCCGGCATAGATGCTGCGGGCCGATCGTTCAGGTACCTGGCCGCCACGGTGTGGCTGTAGGCCGGGCCGCGGCCCAACCCAAGGTCAGTCAACCGGCGGGACCCCGGTGCGGAAATCCCGCGCGGACGGCGGCTACTTCTCCGCGGTCAGCTCCGCCGCCAGGGCGTCGGCGCCATAGACCTTGCGCAGGGCCTCGGTCACCGCGGCCGTGGAGACGGCGACGGCGCGGTTGATGGTCCCGTCGTAGCCGTAGTCTCCGCCCAGGCTGTGGATGTTGCCGTCGAACACCGCCCCGATCACCTCGCCCTTGGCGTTGATCAGAGGCGAGCCGGAATTGCCGCCGATGATGTCGTTGGTGGTGGCGATGTCGAAGACGGTGTCCGGGTTGAGCCGGGTCCGGGCCGCCTCCCAGCGGGAATCCAGCTTGAAGGGGTCCTGGCCGGTGGCGCGGTCGTAGAGGCCGGAGAAGGTGGTCAACGGCGGCACGGTCGCGCCGCGATAGCTCCAGCCGTCGATGCGGCCATAGCTCAGGCGGAGGGTGAAGGTCGCGTCCGGATAGATGCGGTCGCCATAGGCCACGAAGCGCGCGCGGGCGATCTTCTCGGCCGCCTGGGTGGTCGGGCCGTTGACCTGCTCGTCGTACTGGCTGCGGATCTGGCGGGCGGTCGGGTCGATCTTCAGCATGAAGCGGATCATCGGGTCGTCGGAGGCCAGGATCGCCTTCATGCCGCCCTCCCACAGCGCCTTGCGCACGGCCGGATCGCCCAGGCGCGACTGGGCGAGCTGGGCGGCGAGCGCCTCCGGGCTGTCCCGCCCGAGCAGCAGCCTGGTGTTGGGATCGTCGGCGGTGAGGTACTCGCGCGCCTTGCTCAGCCAGAACCCCAGCGTCACCTGCTCCAGCGCCGGATAGACCGGCCGGGAGTCCAGCACGCGCTTCTGCAGCAGGGCCAGCTGGCTGTCGGCGAAGCCCGGCAGGCGATCGGCCGACGGCTTCTCGCGTTCGGCGGCGGCGCGGACCAGGTCCTGGGCGTAGCCGAAAAGGTCGGAGCCCATCGGGCCCCGCTCGACCATGCGGTAGGGCAGGTACAGCGCCTGGACCGATTGCTGGGCGATGGCCACGTTGCGCCAGGGATCGCCGAAGTCCGGGCCCAGCTTGGCGGCGTCGGCCTGGGCCAGGCCCTGAAGGTCCGCCTCCGCCTTGCGGCGCGCGGCCATGAAGGTCGGATCGTTCAGGGTGAACAGGCGGCCGAAGTAGACCTTGTAGCCATTCTCCAGGCCGAACACGAGGTCGGCGGCGATGCGCTTATGCTCCGGACTTTCCTCGGAAAACCGCAGCAGCCGCCCGCGCAGCTCGGACATCTGCATCAGGGTGATCGGCAAGGTCAGGTCGCGCTGGGTCTCGAGCTGGGCGACGGTGAGCTGCCGGTCCGTGCCGCCCGGATTGCCCGCCACGAACACCGGCTCGCCGGCCTTCGGCGGGGCGGCGTTCCAATGCAGGTGATCGGCGGTGGCGACGGGCTTGCCGTCCTCGTAGAGGCGCACGAAGGCGCTATCGAGGTCGTAGCGGGGAAAGTTGAAATTGTCCGGGTCGCCGCCGAAGAAGGCGGCCGGCACGCCGGGGGAGAAGATCAGGCGGACGTCCGAATACTTGCGGTACTTGTAAAGCTTGTACTGCCCGCCGTGGTAGAGGTCGACGACCTGGCAGCGGAACTTCACGTCGCCCTGGCAGGCGTCGGATTCCAGGGTGCTCGACACGGCGGTCTTGGCCCTGACCAGGGCCTGGCCGGTCAGGCCCGCGCCGGCGGCGGTCATCTGCGGCGTCACGTCGGTGATGCTGGTCAGGATCTCGGCCTGCATGCCGGCGCAGGTGTGTTCCTCCTGCCGGGTCGCCGCCAGATAGCCCTCCTGGAAATAGTCGTGGCCAGGGGTCGAAAGGTTCTGCGCGCATTCGGCGACGCAGTGGTTGTTGGTCAGCACCAGGCCCGTGGCGGTGACCGCCGAGGCCGAGCAGCCGCTGGACAGGCGAACCGCCGCGCCGCGCACGTGGTCCAGCCAGGCCGGGGTGATGTCGACGCCCAAGGCCTCCTTCACCTTGGCGGCGGGAAAATTGTCGAAGGTCCACATGCCTTCGTCGGCGCAGGCTTCGCTGGCGTAGGCCCCGGCCGCGACGATCGCGGCGACGCCGGCGAGGAGGGTAAGCTTCATACTCGGGTCCTTGGGAGATTGAGCCGTCGACGGAACGACGGGGCAGACTTCAGGTTGCGTCCCTTATAGCCAGGGGAAGGCTTCGCGCAAAAGTGGGCTGGATGGGGCAGGTTCGGCCTCGGATCCCGTCCGCCCCGCCAGCATCGGGGCCCACGCGCGCGAACGCGGCGATCGCGTGCTAGTGCCGCGGCCCGGCGCCGGATATGTAGCGCAGACGGATGAGCCGGCCGCGTCGCGAGCGGCGGCTGCGAGAGGGACTGCATGGATCGTATCGCCATCACGGGCGGAACGCGGCTGAACGGCGAGATCGCCATCAGCGGCGCCAAGAACTCCGCCATCAAGCTGATGGCCGCGAGCCTTCTCACCGACGAACCCCTGCGCCTGACCAACATGCCCAGGCTCGCCGACACCCGCTTCCTGGGCGCCCTGCTGCGCCGGCTGGGGACCGAGGTCGAGGAAACCAACGGGCCGGGCGGGGCCGAGACCCTGCTCACCACCCGCGAGATCACCAGCGCCATCGCGCCCTACGACCTGGTGCGCCAGATGCGGGCCTCGTTCAACGTGCTGGGGCCGCTGATCGCGCGCACCGGCCAGGCCAAGGTGTCGCTGCCCGGCGGCTGCGCCATCGGGGCGCGGCCGGTGGACCTGCACCTCAAGGCGCTGGAGGCCCTCGGCGCCCGGATCGACCTGCACGAAGGCTATGTCTACGCCCAGGCGCCGCGCGGCCTGAAGGGCGCCAACATCGACTTCCCGTTCGTCTCGGTGGGGGCCACCGAGCACGCCCTGCTGGCCGCCGTGCTGGCCCGGGGCGAGACGGTGATCTCCAACGCGGCCTGCGAGCCGGAGATCACCGACCTGGCGGACTGCCTGAACGCCATGGGCGCGCGGGTGGAAGGGGCGGGCACCCCGGTGATCCGGGTGCTGGGCGTCGATCGCCTGTCCGGCGCCACCCACGCCGTGGTCGCCGACCGCATCGAGACCGGCACCTTCGCCCTGGCCGCCGCCATGGCCGGCGGCGAGGTGCGGCTGACGCGCACGCGCAGCGACTTCATCGAGACCCTGCTCACCAAGATGGAAGAGGCCGGCGTCGGCGTCGAACGCACCGACGACGGCATGGTCATCCGCCGCAACGGCGGGCGCCTGGCCCCGGTGGAGCTGACCACCGACCCCTATCCGGGCTTCGCCACCGACCTTCAGGCCCAGTTCATGGCCCTGATGACCCTCGCCGACGGCGAGAGCGTGATCCGCGAGACCATCTTCGAGAACCGCTTCATGCACGCCCCCGAGCTGATGCGTCTGGGCGCCGACGTCTCGGTCTCCGGCGGCGAGGCGCGGGTGCGGGGCGTCGAGCGCCTCACCGGGGCGCCGGTGATGGCCACCGACCTGCGCGCCTCCGTCAGCCTGGTGATCGCGGGCCTGGCCGCCGAGGGCGAAACCACCGTCAGCCGCGTCTATCATCTGGACCGCGGCTTCGAACGCCTGGAAGAGAAGCTGTCGGCCTGTGGGGCCGTGATCCGCCGTATCCGCGGCGAGGGCGGCCGCGAGGAGGACGAATAGTGCTGCGCCTGCTGGCCGAGGACGAGGGCGACCTGGACGTGATCTCCGCGGCCCTGCAGGACGCGGTCACCCGCATCGGCGACATCCAGTGGGATGCGCGGCGGCGGACGGTCACCATCGCCTTCAACCGCTTCCGCTGGGAGGCCGAGGGCCGCAAGGGCCAGAGGATCCGCGCGGGTCTGCAAGTGGGCGGCGTTCTGGACGTCAAGTCGCGCCGGCTGCGCCAGGGGGCCAAGAGCGCGGTGCTGGAACTGCTGGCCCTGGCCTTCACGCCCGGCGAGGCGCCGGGCGGAACGATCACCTTCACCTTCGCGGGCGGTGGCGACCTGGCGGTCACCGTGGAATGCGTGGACATGGCCCTGGCCGACGTCTCCGAACCCTGGCCGACGCCGCGCAAGCCGGGCCATCAGGACTAGGTTGGGTCGCATCGGGTCGGCGCATGGCCGGCCTTGAACGAAGCCATCCACGAACCCCACGACCCTCACGACCGCTCGTCACCCCGGGCTCGGCGCTGCGCTTGGCCGGGGGTGACGAAGATGCGGCTGGGCAAGGCGCGTTCGTGTGGTTCGTGCCGTTCGTGGACAAGCTCCACGTCGCGCCGAGTGCGCTGCAATGACTGTCGATGAGCGCTGGGACGAAGCGGGCTTGCCCCCCGGCGCCGCCAACGGGTGATCTCCGCGGCGGCGAGGTGCGGCTAGCGGACACCATCAAGTGCCGGGTGGGGTGGGAGGCGGCCATTTGGACATATGCCAGTCTGGGAACAAGACACCATCCATGAGGGGCGCACAGGTGATCCCGGCCTTGCTGGCCGCATTTTGGCTGACGGGGTGCGCGGGGCGCGGTCACGAGGCCATCCGGTGTTGGACTGTAGCCACTCACCAAGACCAACCAAAACTAGGATCTGTGGACATTTAGCGCAGCCATAGGACGATGGCGGCGAGGGTGACGATGGCGAGATAGTTCCTGGCGGTCTTCTCGAAGCGGGTGGCGACGCGCCGGAACTGCTTGAGCCTTGAGAAGC
>Ga0265327_10000361_pt1 | contig 86574 bp, 82 predicted proteins | sample 41621metaG_FD_202089 | JGI IMG/M metagenome (GOLD analysis project Ga0265327, IMG submission 202089) | Rhizosphere microbial communities from Carex aquatilis grown in University of Washington, Seatle, WA, United States - 4-16-21 metaG | ecosystem: Host-associated > Plants > Roots > Rhizosphere...
GAGTAACCGAGGTGCGCAAAATATGTTAAACCTAAGAGTAATTACCATGAATGGACAATGGGGTAAAATTGTGCATTTGATTAAAACTGCCGCTTAGACTCCAATGCGACAATTTTAAATGCACCCTATTTACGCCCCGGTTAACATTGCATAAAAGCTTTTCCCTAATTTTGCGCCCTTATTATGATACAATATAACAGGTTTGTTTTAGAGAATGGATTACGTGTGCTGGTGCATGAAGATACTTCAACGCCTTTAGCGGTTGTTAATATAATGTATGATGTAGGTTCGCGTGATGAAGACCCCAACCGTACGGGTTTTGCCCATTTATTTGAGCACCTTATGTTTGGTGGCAGTGTGCATATTGAAGATTATGATGAGCCATTGCAACGTGCAGGCGGTGAGAACAACGCGTATACCACCAACGACCTTACCAATTATTATTGCCAGCTGCCAGCTGAAAATATTGAAACTGCTTTTTGGCTGGAGAGCGACCGTATGCTAAGCCTTGCCTTCAGCAAAAAAAGCCTTGACGTGCAACGTAAAGTTGTATGCGAAGAGTTTAAGGAGCATTATATTAATAAACCCTACGGCGACGCATGGCATAAGCTGCGCGAGCTGGCATATACTACCCACCCTTACAGGTGGATGACCATTGGGAAGGAATTGAAACATGTTGAGGACGCAAAGCTTGAAGATGTAAAAAACTTCTTTTTTAAACATTACCGGCCGGTTAATGCCATACTGGTGGTTACGGGTAATGTTAAAACCAATGATATTAAGGCGCTGGCCGAAAAATGGTTTGGCGATATACCCATGGGTGAAAAATACCAGCGTAACCTGCCGGCAGAACCGAAGCAAACTGCACCGCGCGAACTTACCATACATGCTGATGTGCCTTTAGACGCTTTTTATAAAACATGGCACATGGGCGGCAGGCTTGATAAAGTGTATTATGTTACCGAGCTTATTAGCGAAATACTAAGCGGCGGGGGATCAAGCAGGTTGTTCCAGGCGCTGGTGAAAGAGAAACAGTTGTTCAGCCAGATTGATTGCCACCACAGCGGAAGCATTGATAACGGGCTGGTGGCTATTGAAGGTAAACTGGTTAGTGGCGTTAAAATGGAAGACGCAGAGGCAGCAGTGGAAGAAGAACTGGCAAAACTTAAAACAGAGTTGGTAAGCGTGGCAGAGCTGCAAAAGGTAAAAAACAAAACCGAGAGCGCACTTGCATTTGAGGATATGAGCATTATGAACCGCGCCAACAGCCTTGCTTATTACGAGTTGCTGGGTGATGCCAACCTGATAAATCTTGAGTTAAACCGCTACCAGCAAATTACTGCTGAAGAGGTTTTGCAGTGCAGCCGGCAAATTTTTGATGTAAATAACAGTAACACACTGCTTTATTTTCGTAAAAATTAAGTGAGATTACTGATTTTGGGAACGTGCGGTTTGGTGGTCTCGGGTAAGAATCGTTTTTCTGCTTACTTTACCAAATACCGAAATCGGCTACCTGCTTCCCAAAAAATCTTTTAAAAAAACCCGGACTGCTAACAGCGTAATGTGCAAAAAATAGTTTGGATTTTATGATGACAAAAACGGTTTTTTTATATTTATAGAGAAGGTGGAAGGCTTATGGACACAAGTAGAACTGGCGCTGGGGGAAGATTTTGGTAACTTAAATGTTGGTTGAACTGGGAAATGAAAAATGGGGATTCACCGCTGGATTTAAAAGTAATTAATTAATTATCAGTTAATTACTGAACAAATACGCTGCATCCAAATTCCTCCTTTTTCCTCCTCCAAGGAGTCAATTGAACCTGTAACATCGCCGTGTGTCGCTGTTGTCTATTGATGTCCGGTTGGCAAAGGAAGATTTTGCGCAAAGGGTAGAGCCCAAAGAAAAGAACAGTAAGAGCCTGGTGCAGAATTGATTTGAATTTTAGAAAGGAAATAGATCTAAAATGACTAAGTTATTGTAAACGAACTGGATAGTTATAAATAGCATTCCTCCTCCAAAGGAGTCCTTCGGACTTTTTCCTCCCTTCGGGCAAGTTTTTGTAGACGGGTTGGAAAATTTTTGCGGATGTAGTGCCTAAAAGAAATTTCGTTTAACAGAGACAAAATGCCTGTATTGATCTATTTACCGTAACTTCTCTATTCTTTTCACAATAATTAAACCTTTAATTGGCAAAGGGTGTTTATATTGCACCCCCTAAAAATGTGCATTTACTATGGAATACAACAAAATAATCTCCGTTACGGGCCTGGGTGGTTTGTACGAGTTGGTAGGCAGCAAAACAGATGGTGCAATAGTTCGCTCGCTGGATGATAAAACTGTAAAGTTTATCTCTTCGCGCCAGCATAACTTTTCACACCTTGAAAGCGTGGAAGTGTTTACAACCGGCCATAACGTTAACCTGGTAGAAGTATTCCAGGCAATGGGCAACAGCAGCGAAGCGCTGCCAAACGACAAAGACGCCAAAGCTGTTAAGGCATATTTTGAAAAAGTATACCCCGAGCTTGATTTTGAAAGGGTATATGCCAGCGACATGAAGAAAATTGTAAAATGGTTCGCCATTTTAAAAAATAATGACGTTGAATTAAAGGTTGCGGAAGCGCCTGAAGAAGAAGAAGCTGCGGATGAACCCGTAGCAGAAGCTGCGCCGGTTGTGGAAGAAGCACCGGCTGTTGAAGAAGCGCCAAAACCTAAGAAAAAGGCCGCTCCTAAAAAAGAAGCAGCTGATACTGCTGAAGAAACGCCAGCTGCCGAAGCGCCTAAAAAGAAAGCCGCAAAGAAAAAAACAGAGGAATAGCGAACGTGAATCGTGAAACGTCAATCGTGAATGGGCTTCAAGTCGAACTTCTTATGTTTTCGCAAGCCTGTTAATGATTGACGTTTGATGTTTCTTATCCTCCCCCTGTTGATCCCCAATTTACGATTTACGTGTACGTATATAAAATTTTTGCGATGAATACCATGTTATCTGCCGACATACACAAACTAGAGCGTATATATCTCCCCGAAGATTTTGCGGTAACAACCTGGGATGTATTGGAACCGTATTTTATTGAACTGGCGGACAGGCCGATAAACAGCGTTAGCGACCTTAACCAATGGCTTAAAGATATGAGCGAGGTTGAGGCGGCTGTTAGTGAGGATGCCTGCTGGCGCCAAATAAAAATGACCTGCGACACAACCGATAAAAAGCTGGAAGAGGCGTTTGGATATTTCTGTATGGAAATTCAACCCAAGCTACAACCCTATGCAGACAGGCTGAACAGGAAGCTGGTTGAATGCCCTTTTACAGATGAACTGGATAAAGATAAATTTTTTACTTACCTGCGCAGCGTGCGTAAAAGCATAAACCTGTTTAGGGAGGCCAATATACCCATACAGGCAGAGCTTAGCGTAATGCAACAGCAGTATGGTGCCATTGCGGGTAAAATGACGGTTGAGGTTAATGGCCAGGAATATACCCTGCAACAGGCGGCCAAGTTTTTAGAAAGCCACGACAGGGCCCTGCGCGAAGAGGTGTACCGTAAAATACAAGACCGACGCCTGCAGGATAAAGAAGCGATGCACAACCTGTACACGCAATTAATTGAGCGCCGCCAAAAAGTAGCAGAAAATGCAGGCTTTAAAAACTATCGCGACTATAAGTTTTTAGAGCTTGGCAGGTTTGATTATACCAAAGATGATTGTTTCCAGTTTCATGAGGCTGTAAAACTGCATGTGCTGCCATTGATAGAAAAAATATATGCTGCTAAAAAAGCAAAACTTGGTTTAGACACACTAAGGCCCTGGGATACAGAAGCCGAACCTGCGGGTATTGAACCGTTGCGCCCTTTTGATGGCGGTAAGGACCTTTTGGTTAAAACAGAAAAATGTTTTACTGCGCTTAACCCGTTTTTTGCAGCCTGCCTGCGTAAAATGGACGAGCTGAAGCATTTTGACCTGGACAGCCGCAAAGGCAAAGCGCCGGGTGGCTACAACTGCCCGCTGGCAGAAAGTGGCGCGCCTTTTATATTTATGAATGCAGCCGGGCAAATGGGCGATGTTACTACCATGGTACACGAAGGCGGCCACGCCATTCATTCTTTTTTAGCGCACCCGCTTGAGTTGAGTGCGTTTAAAGAATACCCGATGGAAATTGCCGAAGTGGCCAGCATGGCCATGGAACTGTTTAGCATGGATCACTGGCAGGCGTTTTTTGATAACGAGGAAGACCTTAGCCGTGCCAAAGAACACCAGTTGGAGAGGGTTATTACAATTTTCCCGTGGATTGCTATAATTGATAAATACCAGCATTGGGTGTACGAGCATCCCGGCCACACCATTGAGGAACGTACGGACAAATGGATGGAGATATTGAATGAGTTTTCAACCAACAGTATTGATTATACAGGCCTGGAAGAATACCGCAAAATAGGCTGGCAGCGGCAGTTGCACCTGTTTGAAGTACCATTTTATTATATTGAATACGGCATTGCCCAGTTGGGCGCCATAGGTTTGTGGATGCAGTACAAGCTTAACCCTGAAAGAGCTATTAATAATTACATTAAGGCACTTAGCCTGGGTGGAACTAAAACCTTGCCTGAGTTATATGCTGCGGCAGAGTTGAAATTTGACTTTTCTCCAGCGCATATACAGGTGCTGATGGACTTTGTAAAAGATGAGATGGATAAGCTGTAATTGAAAGATCTGCAAATAAACAATAAGACCCGCCATGGCGGGTCTTATTGTTTAACGGAATATCACTATTATAAAAATATAGATGTTTCGCCCTGCGCAAGATTGCCGTTGCGCTTAAGATTAACAAGCTCATTTCTTTTCTGATTAACCTGTACCCAATAAACTATCCATATTACTAATATTGCTAAGCCCAGCAGACCGGTGGATAAAGGTGCGGGCATTACAACGTTACCTATAAAATAGCAGCATTGCAGTATAGCCATCGTAAGACCTAAACCATAAGTAGGCTTACCGTCAACAAACACACCGGATTGTTCAAATTCCCGTTTGAAACCTGTTCCTATAGCATCGGCCACAAAAAACATAAAAATTCCACCAACAAAAGGGATGATCAACACCCAAACAGCGCCAGGTTGCATTTTTCTGTTGTATGTTGAAATTGTTTTTAAAGACTTTTGTAATGTAATCAGGAAAAATATATATGGAAGAAGCATCCCTATTACTACTAAAAGAAGTATCAATTCCTGGAAGCCGAGATTTCCCATAAAGGTTTAGTTTAAATGGTTGGTTTATTAAGTAAATATAGAAGTTTCACCGGGCGAAAGGTTGTGGTTATTTGCAATACTTATCAGTTCATTTTTGTATTGCACGACTTTTATCCAATAAATTATCCAAATAACAAACGCGCCAAGTATAGCGAGAATGTTAAGCAGAGGTATCCAAAAACAACAGCAAAGAATTGACATGGTAAGGCCGAGGTCGAATGTTTGTTTTTTAGAGTGGTAAACACCGTATTTCTGAAAATCCCTTTCAAACGAAACAGCAATGGCGTCAACAATAAAAAAATTCCATACAAAATTGAAAACCGGTATTACTAGAAGCCATGCAAGACCGGGCTCAAGCTTTCTATTTTCAGGAGAAACTGCCGCCAGTGCACTTTGGAGCGACAGAATATAAAAAATAAGAGGGATAAGAATTATGCAAAACCAAATAATGCCGGCCACCACACCAACCGCCTGAAAATAATACTCATTCATACAGTATAGTTTTTATAAATGTAAGAAAAGCGGAGCATAAATAGACCTAAAAAACCAGTCTTTTACTCCACATCTGCCACGCCGCCCGAAACCGCAAATTTCATAGCGTCCGCTGAGTTTATGTTATCAACCTGTTTAATGTTTTTGCGCGGCACAATATAGGTTACGCCCGTTATGGCGTATGACAGGGGAATATAAACCACCACATGCTCAGGCAGTTCAAAATGGCTGGCATCTTCCTGGGTAATAAAGCCAATGCGCCAAATATCCGGGCCATCAACATTAACCAAAACCGGCTTGTCAAACTTTTTCTTGTTGCCGGCAAAAGCCTCTAAAAAGTCTTTAACTGAGCTGTATATAAACTTAATGCCGGGTGTTTTCTCCAGTATGGCGTCAAAAAAGTCTATTATTTTACCAACTATAAAAGATGACGATACTGCGCCTATAGCTATTACAATAATAACCGCTACAATAAAACCTAGCCCCGGTATGTTGCGCAATTGCACGGTACCGGCATTTTGCCAGCCCGGAAAAAAATAATGAATTATGTTGGGTAATATGTTATCAACCGCGTTAAAAATCCACAAAACCGCGTAAATGCTTATGCCTGCAGGCACTATAACCACCAGCCCCTGGAAAAAATATTTAAGCAACTGCCTTATGGCAAGGTTGTTTTTAGCGCGGCGTTTCCAATCAGTCATAAAAGTGGTTATTAGGCTTTAAACTGGCAATTATTGGGATAAATGTTGGTAAAACGCCCGGCGTTCCTCATCCTCTAATGTTTCCAAATGCAAAGTTGGGCGTTACCGCTCATCCAAAAAAGTATAAAATAATTTTAGTGGAAACTTTAATAACAAAAATAGTTTCCGTAGTTTTGCCCACGATTTTATAATTATGGAAGTGAAGGAAAGAATATTACTAAAAGCGGCCGACCTGTTTATGCGGTATGGCATACGCTCAGTTACGATGGACGAGATTGCCGGCCAGTTGGGTATGTCTAAAAAAACAATTTACCAGTTTTTTACTGACAAGGATGAAATAGTGGAAGGAGTTGTTGACAAAGAAATTTACGCAAACGAATGCAAGGCCAGCGGGTTTTTAATGGCATCAGAAAATGCTGTGCATGAGGTATTTATATCGCTTGAGGAGATGGAAGAAATGTTTAAGGCCATGAACCCCCTTATGATGTACGACCTGGAGAAGCACCACCCAAAAGGGCATAAAAAGTTTCGCGACCACATCACAAAGTTTTTGTACCAGTTGATTATAGAAAACCTTGAAAGAGGTATAAAAGAAAAACTATACAGGCCGGAAATTAATAAGGATATAATTGCCAAATACAGGATAGAGGCAGCTTTTATGGCTTTTAACCAGGATGTTTTTCCGCACAGCAAATACCTTATTTCTGATGTAGCCAGGGAGCTTGGGCTGCTGTACATGTACAGCATCGCCACAACTAAAGGCGTACAGTTTATTGAAAAATACCAACAGCAAAGATTAGTAATTAATAAAAATTAAGCGTATGAAGAAGAAAAGATTAATAGCAATGGCAATATTGGCCCTGGTGGCCTTGTTTTACAGTAAGGTAAAAGCACAGCAGCAACCGGCAACACATTCATTTTCAATACAGCAGTGTGTTGACTATGCGCATAACAATAATGTGCAGGTAAAAAATGCCATTATTGACTACCAGTTACAAAAGCAAACCAACAGGGGTGTTACAGCAGGCGCTTTGCCGCACCTTTCAGCCAGCGGCAACCTTACTGATTATATTGACATACCTACTACTCTGGTACCCGCCGAATTTGCCGGTGGCCAGCCGGGTACATTTATACCGTTGAAATTTGGTACAAAGTATAATGCCACCGGTAATGTTAGCTTTAGCCAAACCATTTTTGACGGGCAGGTATTTGTAGGCCTGCAGGCAAGAAAGGCATCGCTTGACTATGCCAATAAAGCGCTGGCGGTAACAGAACAAACCATTAAAGCCAACATTTATAAAATTTACTACCAGCTTTCTGCCAGTAAAACACAAATGAGCATTATTGATGCCAACATAGCGCTGCTGCAAAAACTGGTAAGCGACTCAAAAGCCATGCACGACAATGGCTTTTTGGAGCAGCTTGATGTTGACCGTAACAATGTAAACCTGGCTAATGCTTATACGGATAAAGCAAAAGCCCAAGCCAGCATTGACAATGGTTACCTGGGTCTTAAATTTTTAATGGGAATGCCTGTTAGCGACTCACTTGTTTTAAGTGATAAAATAACCGAAGATGACATCAAAACCGGGGTACTGGACGACTCTGCTTACCAGTACAACAATCGTAAAGACTACCAATACCTGCAGGTTGTAAGGCAATTAAACCAGTACAACGTAAAAAGGTACCAGTTAGCTTACATACCAACTTTAGCGCTTAACGGCGTGTACAGCAAAACAGCACAACGTACCAAGTTCGACATTTTTGGCAAAGGCGATTGGTTTACTACATCATACCTCGGCTTAACGCTTAATATACCCATATTTGACGGGTTTGCAAAGCAGGCCAATGTAGCAACCGCAAAGCTGCAGCTACAGCAAACAGAGAACAAAATAACAGATCTTAAAAACTCGATTGACAACGATGCCTCGCAGGCAAAAACAAATTTCAGGTCGGCGGTATTAACGCTGGATGCGCAAAAAAGTAATATGCAGCTTGCCCAAAATGTGTACGACCAAACCAAGAAGAAATTTGAAATAGGTCTTGCATCGTCAACAGATATAAACCAGGCCGAAGCATCGCTTAAAACAGCACAGGCCAACTATATTGATGCAATGTATTCGGCCATTATTGCAAAAGTAGATTACAATAATGCAACCGGTAAATTATAACAATACTAAACGCTATTTACAAATGATGACCAAAATCAATTATATGCAAAAGATAGTTACAGCTTTATTTATTTCCGCAGGATTGTTGCTTGTTTCCTGCGGCGGCCAAAAACCAACAGACACATTATCGCAGAAAAAAGCAACACTGGACAGCCTGAGAAAAGCACAGCTTGCAATAAACGACCAGATATTAAAACTGCAGGACGATATAGCTAAAAGCGATTCAACAGCGGGCGGCGCAAAGGCAGCGCTGGTTTCGGTTACAACACTTTCAGCAGCAGATTTTACACACTTTATTGACCTGCAGGGCAAGGTTGAGGCAGTTAACATATCATACGTTACTGCACGCAACGGCGGCGGCCAGGTAAAGGCCATATACGTAACCAAAGGCCAGCAGGTTAGCAAGGGCCAGTTATTGCTTAAGTTAGATGATTTGCTGGCACAGCAGCAAGTTAAGGCTGCGCAGCAACAGGTTAACAGCGCACAGGTTGCCTATGATAACTATGCTGATGTGTATAAACGCCGCAAAACCCTTTTTGACCAGGGCATAGGCACACAGGTGCAGCTTAACGGCGACAAAACGGCGATGGACAATTCGCAATCTCAGTTAAGGTATGCCCAGGAAGGTTTAAAAACCGCGCAGGAGCAGTTGGGGTTTACATCAGTATACAGCGATGTTTCAGGCGTGGCAGAAGATGTTAATGTGCGTGTTGGGGAAATTTTTTCAGCATCTGCGCCAACTCCTCAAATAAAAATTGTTAATACAGAAAATTTAAAGGTTACCACGCAGGTACCTGAAAACTATATTACAAAGGTTAACACTGGCGATAACGTGCAGGTTGTATTTCCTGACATTAATAAAACCATCACTGCAAAAATTACAATTGCCGGTAAGGTTATAGACCCGAACTCCCGGTCGTTTTATGTAGAGATACATTTACCTGCTGATAAAGACCTTCGCCCTAATCAAATTGCTAATGTAAAAATTCAGGACTACGCAGCAGGCAACAGCTTAACCATACCGGTTAATACGCTTCAAACAGACGATAAAGGCAAGTTTGTTTTTGTAGCTGTAGCAGCAAAAGACAAAACAGTTGCACAGAAAAAAGCGATAACGGTAGGCCAGTCTTACGGCGACAAGGTGCAGGTGCTTAGCGGGCTGCAGGCTGGTGATAAAATTATTACAGCAGGCTTCCAAAGCCTGTACGACGGGCAGGCATTAAGTGTTACGCAGTAGAGTAAGCGTATTGGCAGCAAATGGATAAGGAAATGATATTAAAGTTGATTGACCACAAAATAAAGTTATGATAAGCATTATTCCCATACCGGGCGGCGGATATGACAGTAAGAATAAAAGGTTCAGGCCAACTGATTGGGCTGTAAAAAATAAAACGTCCATATACCTGTTAATGCTGTTTCTAAGTATTATGGGCGTGTGGCAGTTTGTTACATTACCAAAAGAACAGTTTCCTGATATTGTTATACCTTATATATATGTGCAAACGCCGTATATAGGTAACTCGCCAAAAGATATTGAGAACCTGGTAACCAAACCAATAGAAAAACAAATTAAAGGTATAACAGGCGCCAAAATAAATAAGGTTACAAGCACATCTCAGCAGGATTATTCAGTAATTATAGTTGAGTTTGATACAAAGGTTGATAAGGATGTTGCCCTGCAAAAAGTAAAAGATGCGGTAGATAAAAGTAAGCAGGACCTGCCTACCGACCTTACTACCGACCCAACCGTTTTACAGGTAAACATAAGCGACCAGCCTATAATGTATGTAAACGTAAGTGGCGATTATGATGTGGTGCGGCTTAAAAAGTTTGCAGATGATATGAAGGATAAGCTGGAAGACTTAAGCCAGCTAAACAGGGTTGACATGGTGGGCGCACCTGAACGGGAGTTCCAGATCAATGTTGACAACAACCGTATGCAGAGCGCCAATATTACATTTAATGATATTGAAAATGCAGTAAAAGGTGAGAACCTAGATATATCTGGTGGATTGCTGCAGGTAGGCGACATGAAGCGTACCATGCAGTTAAAAGGCCAGTTTAAAACAGCCGATGATATTTCACGTGTTGTGCTGCGTAACCCGGCAGGCGGCATTGTATATTTAAAAGACATAGCCACCATTAAGGATACCATTAAAGAGAGGGAAAGCTATGCCAGGCTAAGTGGCAAAAATGTAATTACCCTGAATATTATTAAACGGTCCGGCGAAAACCTTATTGAAACATCTGATACAGTGAGGGGTGTGGTTGCTGAAATGAAACGCACCATTCTTCCACCTGACCTGAAAGTAGAAGTAACGGGTGATATGAGCACGAGAACGCGCGCCAGCTTTAACGACCTTGTTAACTCAATAGTAATTGGTTTTGTGCTGGTACTTATTATCCTTATGTTTTTTATGGGTGTGGTAAATGCGTTCTTTGTGGCGCTTAGTGTGCCGCTAAGTATGTTTATAGCGTTTATATTTTTACCGATAGGCGATTTAATAGTCGGCTCTCATATTACCTTAAACTTTATAGTGCTGTTTGCGTTGTTGTTTGGCCTGGGTATTATTGTAGACGATGCTATTGTGGTAATTGAAAACACGCACCGCATTTTTGCAGAAGGTAAAGGAAAAGTAAACTCAACCAAGGCAGCTATGCTTGCAGCAGGCGAAATATTTGTGCCTGTATTTGTAGGTACGTTTACAACGCTGGCGCCCTTCTTCCCGCTGTTGTTTTGGCCCGGCCTTATAGGCAAGTTCATGGTGTACCTGCCGGCCATGCTTATATTCACCTTAACAGCATCGCTTATAGTAGCGTTTATAATGAACCCGGTTTTTGCGGTTGACTTTATGACGCATGCTGAACATGAACCCGAGGCTAAAAGCGCCATATTTAAAAAGCGCGGCTTTTGGATAGCGCTTGCTTTTGGTATTGTGTTCGATCTTATACACATGACATTCCTCGGCAACATTATTATACTAATTTGTTTACTGGTAATATTAAACAAGTATGTGCTTGATGGTGTTATTCACCGCTTTCAAAACCGCGCCCTGCCGTGGATAATGAGCCACTACGAAAACCTGTTGCGTTGGGCTGTAAAAAGCACCAGGCCGGTGTGGTTGCTTATTGGCACTATTGCATTGTTCTTCCTGTCGCTGTTTGCATTTGTAGGCTCAATAAGTTCAGGCAGAACGCAGGTGGTATTCTTCCCTAAAGGAGACCCCAACCAAATATTTGTTTACTTAAAACTGCCAGTTGGTACTGCTGTTGATTATACAGATTCTGTAACACGTGTGCTGGAAGGCCGAGTGTACAAAGTGCTTGGTATGGATGCTAAAGACACCGGCAAGAAAAATGATATAGTGGAAAGTGTTATTGCCAACGTTGCGATAGGTGCGGGCGACCCGCAAAACCAGGACCAGAGTACCCACCCCGAGCTGGGCAGGATACAGGTATCGTTTGTGGAATATGCAAAACGGCATGGTATTGCAACTGCACCGTACCTTGATAGTATACGGCAGGTAGCCAAAGGCATACCAGGTGCACAAATTGCAGTTGACCAGGAAGCTGCAGGGCCACCAACCGACCCGCCGGTTAACATTGAGGTTGCCACCAATACGGACGATTTTGATGGTTTGATAAGAAGCGCTGTTGGCCTTAAAAACTATCTTGATAGTGTACAGGTGCCGGGTGTGGAAGAATTGAAAATGGATATTGACCTTACCAATCCCGAAGTATCGTTAACTGTTGACAGGGAGCGTGCGAATATTGAAGGTGTATCGTCTGCACAAATAGGGCAGCAAATACGCACAGCCTTGTTTGGTAAAGAAATAAGCAAAATAAAAGAAGGTAAAGACGAGTATAAGATACAATTGCGTAACGATGCCATACAGCGTAAAAGCCTTGATGAGTTGCTGAACATGAAAGTAACATTCAGGGATATTGCGGGCGGTGGCGCTATTAAGAACGTACCTATTATTAACCTGGTAAAAATTGATTATACCAACACGTTGGGTAGTGTAAAGCATAAGAACCAGAAAAGAACAATTACTTTAAAATCTAATGTATTAAGTGGCTTTACACCGGCTGGCGTTAACCAGGTTATTGCGCGAGATATACAAACCTTTAGGGGTAAAGCAGATGATGTTACTATATCTCAAACGGGCGAAGATGCCCAGCAATTGGAAACAGTAGCGTTTCTAGGCAAGGCATTGCTTATAGCGCTTGGTTTAATATTGGTTGCGCTGGTATTACAGTTTAACAGCGTAAGTAAAGCGGTAATAATATTAACCGAAATTATATTTAGTGTAATAGGTGTGTTCCTTGGCTTTCTTATAACCGGTATGACGGTGAGCGGTGTAATGACGGGCCTTGGTATAGTAGGGCTTGCAGGTATAGTGGTTAAGAACGGTATATTGGTAATTGAATTTGCCGATGAGCTGCGTGGCCGTGGCTACAAAACAAGGGAAGCTGTTATACAGGCCGGCAAAACACGTATTATACCAGTATTGCTTACAGCGTTGGCAGCTATACTTGGCTTAATACCACTGGCCATAGGGTTTAATATAAATTTTGTTACCATGTTTGCCGACCTTAACCCGCATATCTTCTTCGGGGGTGATAATGCCGTGTTCTGGAAGCCGCTTTCATGGACCATTATATTCGGCCTTGCGTTTGCATTTTTTATGACGCTTATTATAGTGCCAAGCATGTACCTGATAGCAGAGCGTTTACGCAGGCCTATGCGCAGGTTATTTGGTGGCAAATGGGTATCGTTTGTAGGCATACCGCCGCTAACACTGGTGTTCCTGTTTATTATGCTGCCGTATACATTAATATGGCGCAGTATTGAAAAAGCCCGCAGGCGCAGGAAACTTAAAGATGACCCCAACGCCGGTGAAGCATTTATTGGCAGTTGGTTTTAACAATGTACAGTTGGTTTTGGTGAAATAGTCACGCCGCATGCGTGATACACAAGCCGTTCTGAATCTTCAGAACGGCTTTTTTTTGTGGTTTTTTTCAACAACAACAAAATTGCCATACCCCCCAACTGCTTAAAAATCCCTTAACCATCGGTTTTGTGAAAAATCACGAAACCGTTTTGTGATTTTTCACATCAGCAAAAACAAAACATAATGCTTATTTTGTATTCGCATTAATCACCAAATTTTTAATCCCGTAAAAAACTATCACCATGTCAGACAATTGGAGCGTTGTAAGAACAGATGTGCACACCTTTAGAGAATATGTAAAAAGGTTGCCCGATACTGCCCACAAAAAAGCTTCTTATTGCTACCTTATTACAAGGCAGGAAATTGAACGCCTGCTGGCCCTTAAAGGCAAAGGCCACAGCTTAGACGGCCTGCGTATTTACCTGGGCGCCGAAATGGTTGAAGGCCACCTTGTGCCTAACGTACACGTAGTTGCCTGCGAACACGACGGTACTTTTTATAACGATTTTAATGTGCCTGTAAACATGCCGCCTACGCACAACGTGGCTGATACAACCATTAAACCCATGGCATTTGCCGCCGCTGCAACTACAACCGGCGACAGTGGAAGCGGCACGGGCAGCGGAAGCACCGGCGTTACTGCACCATGCCCTAACTTTTGTGGCAAAACAAACATACTTAACAGTTAATAATGGTAAGGCTTTTAATATTTAGCGATACGTACATGCCCTTGCTGGCTTTGTTACTTTATGCCACACTTTGGAAATATATTAAAGGAAAGGAACTAACCGTTTTAATTTACCTTGTTTTTAATGTATTGCTGTTTGGCGCAACAAATGTTTTGCTTTTATACCATATACATAATATGCCGCTTTACCATATAAGCAGCCTGGTTGAATTATGGATTGTTGCATATTATATGTTTGAAAAAATAACCGGCAAAAAGTTTTCGGTGCAGTTTTTTGTAACAGGTATTGCGTATACCGCTTTTTTTATTTTAAACCTTACTTTTTGGGAAGACTGGAGCGTATTTAACAGTAATTCGGCAGGTGTAAGCAGCCTTATCATTCTTTTTCTCTGTATGTACTATCTTCTTAAGCTTTCAAAAAGCAGCGAAATACTATATTTTCAAAAGCTATCTTCTTTTTGGGTAACAAGCGGGCTTCTTATTTATAACGCAGTAAGCATTTTAGTGGTACTTTCTTATAAATACTTTACCTACATAAACCTGCCCAACAGGGGGGATAGCCTGTGGTTTGTTTTATCTGCTGCAATTATTGTTAAATTCGCTTTAATTTCAACTGGACTGCTATGTTACAAGCGACGGCCGATTATACATTCACCTTTCTTATTGTAGGCATAGTTGTCATTTTGTTTTTTGTTATCTTTTTTTACCTGTTTATTATACAACTGCACCGGCGCAGAATAATACATCAAAAAGAGGTGGTTGACCTTAAAGTGCAGTACGAACAAACTATTTTGCAAAGCCAGCTTGAAATACAGGAGCAAACCTTTAAAAACATAAGCCAGGAAATACACGACAATATTGGCCAGGTGCTCAGCCTTGCCAAGCTTAACCTTAACACTATACCTAACCCTGAAAATGCAGAAAAAATAGCCCTGACCGAAGAACTGCTGGGTAAAGCTATAAGCGACCTGCGCGACCTTAGCAAGAGCCTTAACAGCGAAAAAATTACCGACATTGGCATTTGCGAAGCTATTAAGCAGGAACTGGCGATGATTGAAAAAGCTTCGGCGCAAATAAAAACCACTTACCTGTGTGACGACCACGAAATAACGTTAAGCAACGAAAAAACCATCATCGCCTTCAGAATGATGCAGGAAATATTAAACAATATCCTGAAGCATGCCAAGGCAACTGTTATAACAGTAAACATTGCAAAACAGCCGCAAGGCGTGGTGATTGATATTACTGACAACGGTATTGGTTTTGACCCTGAAAAATTAAAGAACACCGAAACGGGTATTGGCCTTAAAAGCATTCAGCAGCGCTGCAAGCTTATAAATGCCGCATGCCGCATACAATCAACACCCGGCGCCGGTACCGGTGTGCAAATAGTTATAAACAACAACTACAACCAGCCTATATGATAAAAGTAGCCCTTGTTGACGACCATGCTTTGCTAAGAAACGGACTTGCTTCAGTTATTGATAATTCTGAAGGCTACCAGGTGGTGTTTGAGGCCGACAACGGCAAACATTTTATTGAGCTGCTAAAAAAGAACACCCGGCCAGATATTGTTTTGCTTGATATTACCATGCCTGAAATGGATGGTTTTGAGACAGCAGAATGGATAAAGGTTAACGAACCCGGTATAAAAGTACTGGTGCTTAGCATGATGGACAATGATACATCAATTATACGCATGCTTAAATATGGCGCCCGGGGTTATATTTTAAAAGATAGCAAGCCTGATGTATTAAGGGCTGCGCTACGCGACATTGCAGAGAAAGGCTTCTTTTTTAACGAGCTTGTTAGCGGCAGGCTGGTACACCTTGCCAACCAAACGGCCGACGATAAAAGCAGCATCGCCTTAAACGAAAAGGAGACCGAGTTTTTAAAGCTTTGCTGTACCGAAAAAAGCTATAAAGAAATTGCCGACTCCATGCATATTACACCGCGCGCCGTTGAAGCCCTGCGCAGTAATATGTTTGAAAAATTAGATACGCTTAGCCGCGTAGGCCTGGTGATGTATGCCATACGCAACGGTATAGTAAAAATATAGTGCAAGTTTGACACACGTGTACGTTTGTAGAGACATGCCATGGCATGTCCCCGACCTGCGGCAAAGCCGTTTGTATCAAATTACCTCACATTAAGGTGTATAATCCTTCAGCAGCTTTTTATAGTGCTTCTTCCTGTAAGTTTCATAATCAAAATCATTACCTTCTTCACCCGGCACATTTAGCTTTATTTTTCTTATAAGTATGGCACTGTCAATATCATCACTACCGTTTTTCCTTTTATACAAACCAATAAAACCATAGTTTCTTTTTGAATAGTCTAAACTGTCGGGGTTATTGTACAGTATATAGAAATAATATGGACGTATTTTTTTAAAACTGAAGAATCAGGACATTAGCGGCGGCCCATCATTTAGCCCGGCATTATAATATATTTTCCTTTTTTCATCCAGCTTCTCATATCTTCCTGCTATATCCCATTCTGTGGTATCAAAAAGGTTTATTGCGGCATTAAAAAAGTAAATAGTAACGCCTCTTTTATGTGTATTAACAAAATCAACACACCCATCGCCGTTTACATCCCTAAAACCTGCATCCCATATACTTTGCAGCGAAACTCCTGTATTATACTTCCACTGCCCTTTTGTAAATACCTCAATAGTGGCATCACCGTTAGAGTCCGTTAATAGCCTAAACTTTGTTCTATTTACCGTAAATGTATCAATCCAGCCAGCAAAAAGGTTTTGCTTAAACCAATGGCTGCTGTCATATTTGTAATAATGTATAAAGGGCGGTGTAATATCAGCCGGCTTTGTAACAGGTGTATCAGCTATAACTTTTTGGGTTGCATGTTCTGCCGGTTGTTTGCAGCATAACGCCAAAAGGCAAAGGGTAAAAAGGGCTGGATAGTATGTCATATAACATTCTGCACTGAAAAGTTATACATTTATTAAGCTGTGCAATTAAGCGTGACGATAATTTTTTCTTAAATGCGCAGGTAAAATAGTGTGCTGTATACACATCGGCACACAAAGTCATATACACAGCCGCCTGTACGGCTGTGCAGCGGGTAAACAAATACTAACTACGAAACCATGTTAAGAAAATGAATTTTTTTATGTGCAGGGCATCCGCAACATTTTTTTAAAACCTGTTGTACCGGCCAAAAAATCCAGTTGCTGATTGTTTGCACGTAACCTGCCTAATTTTATGCCTGTTTGTAAATACAATATTGTGTGAAACTGTTTGTAGATAAAATAAAATTCAGCGGGGTTTACCCGGTCAAAAACCTCTGCGGCCTTTTTGCTGTCGCCGGTGTTTAATGCTACTATGGCATGGTATAGCGTAAGCGCCTTAAAAAGGTTGTTATGTGCATCTGGCTGGTGGTGGCCGGCGCCCCTTTGCAGCCCGGCCGTAATATAAATTTGGGCTTCGTAATAATTGCCCGTTAACATTAGGGCCTGGGCAAAAACAAATTCAAAATAATGTAAGGCGGCTACAGGTTCAGTGGTATTTTTTATGCTTTTATAATAATCATTGGCCTCCATCAAAATTACGCTTGCGCCCAACCCGTAATCTGCAGCATAAAAAAGCCTGCCGGCAAAATAATGGGCGCATGTGGCAACAGGTATGTTAGCCAGGGTGGTATATTCAACCAGCTTTTTGTGGTGGCTGGCAAGTTTCTCCGGCTCCATCATCAGCCAGTGCTTAAAGCACAACAGCGCATGCCCGAATATTTGTGCATCTTTCATTTTATTTTCTTCAAGGTAATGCAGCAGGCCCTGCCCGTAAAACAGGTTTAATTTATCAACATTTACAAAAAACTCAAAATAAAACCGCTTTCCATTTACGGTGTTGGCTACTGCCTTTTGAAATAGTAAAGCAAGGGATGTATGATTATTTAAAAATTCAATGGTTTTACGGGTAAGATTAATAAACGTGCCGTCATTTACATGTGGTATGTGCACCTGCTGATATATGGCCGTAAGGTATTTTAGCAGCATAAGCATGTCGTTAGCCGGTAATTCCTGTGTGCGCCTCTTATAGGCTACCAGGGCATCAAAACATTGCGCCCCGCAGTAGGCTGCCAGCATATCAAGTGTGGTTATTGACGGTTCATATTGGCTTTTTACAAGTCCAAAAACCCTTTTTAGTGTACTGGTGCTTATACGGCACTCAGTTTTTTTAAAAATAGCTTCCGAAAGGTCGCTACAGTCTTTCGTGGTTAGTATCCTGCGGCCAATTGAAAATTCTATTTCGGCCTTTAAAATAGCAACATCTTGTTTTGTAAATGGTGTCATTGGTTTTTTATCGTTTAATTACTGCAATAAAAGATGTTACGAATTATGCGCGCCTTTTTAGGGCATGCACAAAAATTCGCTTGCTATCCTAAAAGGACAACACGGCTAAAGATGGAATAACTTGGGGTAAACCTGAGGCGGTACAGCCTTTGGTTAATACAAACGCAAAAATGTAATTGTGCCTGGAAGAGTCAGCAATAAGCATTAGTTCCTGCCTGCCCGGTAATTCATAGTTATTAAAAATTGCGTCCTGACTGCTGTTGTAAAAACACTTCAAAAGCCTGCTTCAAGAGTCGCAATTTATCTCAAATTTTATACCATCGTGTGTAAGCGGTAAATTAAATTTTATGCAGTTACCTAATTTCTAAAGCAATTCGCCGCCGCAGTTATGCCTGGTGTGTTATAAAATGATTTACAGATGGTTTAACCACCTGTAATGGGTTGAAATAAGTGCCAGGCAGCCATAGCATACTATTCATATTGGGCAAAACACCGCCTGGCCGCAAGGCAAGGGTTAAAAATATTATTATTCTGTAACGCTGTTTTATTCCAGCAAACCATAGCTGTCTTCCAATAAATTTAAATTAACAGCATCGGCGCCCGCAATGCCCTCAATACTGCCGCGTATATGTGTGGCGTTAAGTAATACTTTTTCCAGTTGTTTTTCGCGCACCTTCCACAATTTTTCCATGGCATCGCGTTCGCGCTGTATGCCCATCTTCATACTCATAAAACCCTCGCGTATGGCTTTCCACTGTTCGCTAAATTCGTTACCGGTAAGGTAGTCGTACAACATCACCATTTTCTCGCCTTTATTCTCCTGGCTCTTTTTTATATCAGCCATCTTTAAAACGGAGTTTCGCAACAACAGCGCAACGCTTCTTATCTCGGTAAAGGTGCAAATGTATACGCCATCTTTTTCGCCAAAACGCTCCATATCTTTTGGCAGTGCCTGTGTTACAATAACCGCCACATCAGCGCCCAGGCTGCGCATATCTTTTTTAAGCTTCTCTATCCAGTCGGCCGTAAAGTCTTTGGTACGCTTGCTTTCATAAATAATCTTCCCGCACTCGTTGCCAAACTGGTTGCGTATAGTTTGTATACAGTCTGCCCCGCGCACGCCTTTACCAACTTCTTCCACCAGGTCAAACGGAAATGTGCTTCGTAATATTTCTTCCAGCAACAGCTCCTGCACTTCGCCCTGCAACTGCATGCTGCCCTGTTCCTGGCTGCGCTTTAATTCATCAACCCTTTTTTTTGAGTCGTCCAATTGTTTTTGCAACTCTTTTATTTGCAGCAACTGTTCTGTTTCCTTTACTAAAAAACGTTCGTTCTGTTCGTTCCATACCTGCTGCTTTATTTTTTCCCGCTCCTCCATCAATGTACGCTGTATAGTTAGTTCCAGCTCCTGCTCTTTTATTTTAAAAGCCTGTGCCTGCTGCAAAAGCCCAAGCTCCTTGCTGCGTGCCTCTTTTAGTTTTTCTTCATTAGCATTAACTGATTGCTGCAATAACTGCAGCCTGTTCTCAAAATCAGCAGTAATCGTTTTGCTTATGCTTTCACGCATTTCACCCTGTAGCTTTAGCTTTTCTTCTGCAAGGCGCCTGGTAAGCTCAACATCTTTTAACTGTATCTGTTGTTGTAGTACTGCTTCTTTTTGTTTGTATTCTTCTTCTTTGCGTGCCTGCCACTTTTTTGCTTCTTCCCTCAATTGGGTTTGCACTTCTTCCCTAAAAGCATCCGTAGGCTCAAACTGGTTGCTGCATTTAGGACAAATAATTAACCCGGCCATACACTAAATTTTTTACAATATTAGTGTAATAGTTGTTGCCTGCATAGCCTTTAAATAGTCAAATTGCTAAATTTTTTGGGTATTACTTTTTCCTGTAGCTTCAAGCGGCCTGAACACTGCTTTTTGGTAAACCTTATAACTAATTACATCTGCAAGTGTTTTTAAAACCAAAAACAGCAGCGGTGCTGAAACGTTTAAAAACTTTGGCGCCAGTATTACCAGGTGCATGGGTATAACGCGCGCATAGGGCATAAAAAACATAGCGCTTACATTAATGGCCTCGGTGCGGTTGCGCCATTTGTCTTGTATAAAAGTAATGAGGCATGATGTTACTATTAAATAAAACGCCAGCATTGCAAAATGCCAGTCAATATTTTTTATGTTGATAATGGATGGTAAAAAGAAAAGGTACACCAGGTGAAACATACCGTAATGCACCATAAAAAATAAACCCATACACCCCTTTGATTGTGTTGCTGTTTTTTCAGCCGCCACGTTTGTAATGGTAAAAATATCAAGCACATTAAACACGCCTATTAAAACGCTTTGAGCATAAAAAAGCACTATAACGGTATCAATAATAGCAGGCGTTTTTATATATTCGTACACAAGGTACAGGTTCATGCCAAGGGTGGCCCAAAGGCCAATATCGTACTGTTTAACACGCGTTAACAAGGGTTACATTTTGCGGCAAAATAATACATATTACTCCACCGGCAAGTACCCTCGGGTGGGTAGATTGGTGGGTTGAAAATTACTGCATATCCTGCCTTTCGCTGAATAAATCCTAAATTTCGGGAATGTTGTTTGCTGTAAAAAAGTGCAAACCATAAAAACTAAACGTATGCAAAAGATAAGTTCTTTCATTTGGTTCGATAACAATGGCGAAGAAGCAATGAACTTTTATCTTTCCGTTTTTAAGAATTCAAAAGTGATTAGGGTGGCCCGGACCCCACCCGGTGGGCCCGGGCCGGAAGGGGCCTTTCTTGTAGCATCTATTGAGCTGGGCGGGCAGGAGATCACTTTAATGAACGGTGGCCCCGGACACCCGCTTACTGATGCCATCTCACTTACCATCAACTGCGAAACCCAGGAAGAAGTTGATTACTATTGGGGCAAGCTTCTTGAGGAAGGCGGCAACGAGATTGCCTGCGGCTGGCTTAAAGACAGGTTCGGCCTTTACTGGCAGGTAACGCCTGTTATGTTACACAATTGCTTGCTGATGCAGACAGGGCAAAGACCGGCAGGGTAATGCAGGCCATGATGAAAATGATAAAGATGGATATACCAACATTGCAGGCAGCGGCAGATGGGGTGTGACAAATATGCAACATTTCTGTATCATTATGAAAAAATCGGTGTTGGTTTTGTGTGAAAGGAATTGCGCCTGTCCCCCGTAGCGGATGGCCATCCCGGCAAATGAAACCCCGTAGACTAAAATGTAAACTGGAATAGCCTTTTAAAAGCAAATGCCCAACAGCTTATTACTGTTGGGCATTTTTTGTGCGGAAGAAGAGATTCGAACTCTCACGCCCGTTACAGGCGCTACCACCTCAAAGTAGTGCGTCTACCAATTTCGCCACCTCCGCATTTTGTGGAAAGCAAATGTAATAGTTTGGGGCATTATTTGCAGCTTGTGTTAAAAATTTACATCTGACTGCAAGCCTCTTTTAACGGTTTCGTACAGATCAATCAATCAATCAACTATTCTTTTACCGGTTAACCGTCTTTACCACTCCCCCAACTCAATTCTAAACGTAGTGCCCTTGCCCGGCTCGCTGTTTTTTACGAATATTTTTCCTTTATGGTATTGTTCAATAATGCGTTTGGTAAGTGTAAGCCCCAGCCCCCAGCCCCGTTTTTTTGTGGTAAAGCCGGGTTTAAACACCTTGCTTATGTTGGCGGCAGATATGCCCTTGCCGGTATCAGTTACATCTATAATAATGTCTTTTTCAAGCTGCTGTATGTTAACGGTTATGGTACCGTGGCCCTCCATGGCATCAAGGGCATTTTTTAGCAGGTTTTCAATTACCCAGTCAAATAACGGTGGAGATATCATGGCTGTGATCGGCTCGTCATCTTTCACCATTAATTTAAATTCAACCTTGCCGCCCGCCCGTTTGCGCATGTAAGCCATCATGGCCTGTACCTGTTCAACAATGTTCTTCTCTTCCAGTTGTGGCTGGCTGCCAATTTTGCCAAACCGGTCGCTGATCAGTTCAAGGCGGGTAACGTCTTTTTCTATATCGCCAACAATTTTTTCGTTGCCCGGTACATCGCGCAATACTTCTACCCAACCCTTAAGGCTTGTTACCGGTGTGCCAAGCTGGTGCGCAGTTTCTTTAGCCATGCCCGCCCATACCTGGTTTTGTGTACTGCGAAAGCTGGTACGCTGCGCTATAATGGTAACTATAATAAACAGGCCCACTATTACAAGTTGTACAATGGGGTAATAGCGCACTTCCTGCTGCAAAACACTTTCGCCGTAGTAATACCTGTTGGCGGTGTAAGGTTTTTCTGTAACCACGTACACCAGGGGTTTGTGCTGGCTTTTAAAAAGCCTTAGCATTTGCGGCAGGTAGGCAGTGTCAGTTCTTATTTTAAATGTATCCAGGTTTACCGTGGTGTTAGGATTTATAATGTCGTTCTCGTTTGTTTCAATAATAGGTATGTCTTTATTGCCTATGGCTATGTTTGATGCCAGCATAAGCCCCCTGTCGCTTGTATCAACAATAGCCCTTTGCGCCTGTGCCCATATATCTACTTTGTGGCGCTCATCATCATCAATTTTTTTAGAAAGGTAATGCGAGTAAAATATGGTGCCTGTAACAATACAAACGGCTACCAAAAAAAACAAGGTCCTTATATTAAGCCACTGGCGAATCATTCTGCTGTACTTATGTTTGTTTGGTAAATCTACGAATTGCGGGGCAAGCAAAGCATGACGGTTTTCTTTTATCGCTTCCTGTTATTTAAACTATCTTTAAAACCGTGAACTCCACCTATTCATACAAAATATTTTCCTGCGGCGACAGCGCCGTTACTGTTGATTTTGGTAACGTGATTGATGAGGATATTAATGTGTATGTGCTTCAATTGTTTCATCATTTAACACAAAAAAATATAGACGGTGTAAAAGATGTTATACCCGCGTACAGCAGTATAACCGTGGTGTACGATGTGTTTGCAATACATGCTATGGAAAAATGCACAACGGCGTACAATTTTATGCAGCAAACACTGCAAGGCATTTTGTGCGAAGAATTAATAAATATGCCAACTACAGGCAGGCTAATAAAAATACCGGCTTGCTACCGGGAAGCGTTTGCGCCAGACATAATCGAAATTGCCGCACTAAGAAATTTGTCGGTTGACGAATTGATTAATTTGCATTGCAGCAAAACATACCGTGTTTATATGCTGGGCTTTTTACCCGGCTTTGCCTATATGGGTATTGTAGATGAAAAGGTGGCAACACCGCGTAAAAATACGCCACGCACCAAAGTGCCGGCAGGAAGTATTGGCATAGCCGGCAGCCAAACGGGCATTTATCCTTTTGAATCGCCGGGCGGCTGGAATATTATTGCCCAAACACCGCTTACATTATTTGATGCAGGAACGCCACGGCCCGCACTACTGCAAGCCGGTGACACCGTGCAGTTTTACCCGGTTACTATAACGGAGTTTAATAACATAAAAGCAGCGCAGTGAGCATTAGCATTACAAAACCGGGCATACTTGATACTTTGCAGGATGCAGGCCGTTATGGTTACCAGCACCTCGGCATTAACCCCGGCGGCGCGGCTGACGGGGTTGCAATGGCTATTGCAAATGCCCTTGTAGGTAATAATAGCAACTACACTGTTATTGAGTTCCATTTTCCTGCCGGTGTGCTACAATTTGAAGAAGACACCCTAATTGCTTTAAGCGGCGCTGATTTTAATGCGCAAATCAATGACAAAAATTTACCGCTTAATGCCCCAATTTTTATTGGCAAAGGCAGTACGCTGAAGTTTACCGCCCTTACTAAAGGCTGCCGCTGTTATATGGCGGCACACGGTGGCTTTGTTGCTAACGAATGGTTGGGTAGTTACTCAACAAACAGCAGGGCAAAGGCAGGCGGTTATAAAGGCAGAAATTTGCTGGCAGGCGACGTGATTGAATTTAATAAGCGTGCAGATTATTCACACGTACTAAAACAGAATTATTTTTTGCCCTTGCTTTATAAAGCCTCCTACCCCGGTGTATTTCCGGCTAAGCCGGTTTTACGAATTTGTGCCGGTAACGAATATTCACTGCTAACCAATGCGGCAAAGGAAGTTTTGCTTAATACCCGTTTTAGTATTACGCGCGATAGTGACAGGATGGGTTGCCGGCTTACAGGCATTCCGCTACAAATAAATATGCAGCAAGGCATAGTGTCGGCGGGCGTCACAAAAGGAACAATTCAATTACTGCCGGGCGGGCAAATGGTTGTACTTGGCGCCGATAGCCAAACCACCGGTGGTTACCCGCGTATTGCACATATTGCAACGGCAGATTTGCATTTGGCAGCGCAATTGTTGCCTGGCGATACAGTACAATTTAATTTGATTGCTATTGACGAAGCAGAGCACCTGCTTATACAGCAGCGCCAATATTTGTTACAATTACAGGATGCCTGTAACTTACGTTTACAAGAATTTTTTTCAGCGCATGCAATACATTGATCTTAACTGCGACATGGGCGAAGGCTGTGGTAATGATGCTGCTATTATGCCCTTTATAAGCTCGGCAAATATTGCCTGTGGTTACCATGCAGGTGATGAAGCTACTATACAGCAAACCATTAAATGTGCTTTGCAGCATAACGTTGCTATTGGCGCCCACCCGGGTTTTGATGATAAAGCAAATTTTGGCAGAACAGAAATGGTACTGGGTTATAACGAGGTATATTCTCTTGTATTGCAGCAAATACAAATAATACAACAATACACCTTACTGTATAATACAAGATTGCATCACGTAAAACCACACGGCGCATTATACAATATGGCCGCTAAAAATATTGAGATGGCAGCAGCTATTGCCTGCGCGGTAAAGCAGGCGGGCGATAGCCTTGTGTTGTATGGTTTAAACAACAGCCTGTTAATAACAGAAGCACAGAAACTGGGTTTGCAAACAGCCAACGAGGTTTTTGCAGACAGGCGTTACAACAACGATGGCAGCCTTGTTAGCCGCCAAAGCAAAAGCGCGTTAATTGAAGATGACAAAGAAGCTATTAGCCAGGTAATTAAAATGATAAAGAAAGGGCATGTGGTTTCAGTTGACGGGTTACCGGTGCCTGTGCATGTACAAACCATTTGTTTGCACGGGGATGGTTTGCATGCAGTTGCTTTCGTGCAAAAAATACATGCCGCGTTGGCAGCAAACAATATTGCAGTACAAAATATGTAACTGTTTTTTTACGGTTGCGGCAGTTTTGCTGGCTTGCTGAGTGGTCAATTATTCTGCTGCCCGTCACCAAATACTTTTAATGCGGATATATAATATTTTGGGCGAACCTTTACGCACAATTAACAGGCGTAACCTGTTACCGGGCCCCTGTAGCATTGCCTTATAACTTTGAATGTTGTTTGATACATTATTCTCAACAGCCATCAGTACATCACCTTCCTGCAAACCCGCTTCTTCTGCCGGCGATTTTTTTACTATATCCTGCACAGTTATAGCGCCATCTATAAGGTACATGCTCATGCCGGTATAAGAATAATCAAAAGAATCAGTGTAATGCCTGTTGGGTTTTATATAAATTTCCTGTGAGGGATAATTAAGTGTTACATTAAACCTGCGTAAAATATCGTTGCCAATTAAACCGCCCAGTGTAGGGTACATGGTAACATTAAATTCATCATGAAAAATATATATAGGAATGTTCCTGAAATGATAGGGCCCCAGTTTAATATCAGATAAAACGGTTTGATATACTTCTTTTTTGCCGCCCAGCCCTTCGGCTTGTGTGGCGTAGAGTTTTCTTTTCCTTTTTATCAACGAGCTGTCCTGCACCATATCATCATTTAGCAGCATACAAAGGCCGGCGCCGGTATCAAAATAAAATTTGCCGTTAACTGCAGTATTATCTTTTACATAAACCGGCTGCATTGGCAATGTGCTAAATTGTGGTTTAAGTATATAGCCGCCGCGCGGGTATTTAACGCGGCCTGGTGTAAACACCTTCATGGCCAGGGTATCATAATCAACTGCTACAATGTAACGGCGCAAAAAGCTAAAGCCTATAATGCCGTCAATACGCATACCGTAAGCGCTTGTAAGCAGGTCGTAGTCGTTGGTATGAAAGTCAAGATTTTTTACATCAAGGCCAGGTAAATGCAGGGTATGGTCATAGGTAAATTCAACATTTTTTATACCCGCAATGCCCCGTACTATCTTATCGCTGGTAACAGTTTTTAAATGGAAGTCTGCACAGGTAGTAGAGTCGAGAGATATGCCGCCGCTGCCGGTATCAAAAACAAAATTCAGCGTGTCTTTAAAATCGTCAAGCCTTGCTTTTACAATAATTACGCCGCCTGAAAGCATTAAGAAAGGGATAGAGGTTATATACCTGGCGGCAGGTTCAACAAATTCTTCCTGTGCCTGCGCTGTTGAAGGTTTTGTTAGCAGCAGCAATACAGTTATGCAGCAAGAAGCTGCATAAAGCAGTGGGGTAGTTTTTCTCACAATTCAGCTTTTTGGTGTTAAAATCGTCTATTGGCTTAAATCATCTGATTTTTGAAATTACGACTTAAATTAACATACCCCAAACCTTTGGTAAAAATTTAAGGTCAATAAGCTCTTGTGTTTAACTTGTTACCTGGTGTTTTAAAACAGCTATTGCATAGCAGAAACTATCTCTCCCAATTCCTTATCAATTGCACCATATTTGCCATACTCAACCACGCGGCCAATTTCTTTGCCGTTTTTCATTACTATAAAGGTTGGCACGTTGGTTATATTAAAGGTTTTGTGCAAGTTATCAAGGGTGGTTTTAGCGCGGTCAACACCAATAAGGGTAATATTATCGTCCGTCAGTGCGCTTTTGTCAACCAGTCGGTAAAAAACGGGTACAAGGTTTTGCGAGTCTTCGCACCAGGTGCCAAAAAATACCACTATATGAAACTTGCCTGCATTTTTTTTAAACGTCTCAATGGCATCGGCATCGGCTGTGCCATACTGCATATTTTGTTTAAACCATTTAAAGCTGGTATCACTTTCAATATCACTGCGGTGCAGCAGGCCCTTTAACACTTTGCCCCTGTCGTAGCTTGTTTCGTATGCTTTAACGGGCAGCGGGGCTTTTGCTAACGCAGTTTTTTTTACTGAACAGGATGTAATAAATATGCTTATACCAATAATTATAAGTGCGTGCTTCATGCGCCTAAGTTAGCTTTCATTTCTAAAAGAAAAGAACGGAATTTTGTTAAAGACTGAATTAGCTGTATGTTAACCTCTGCCCTGCTTTTATTTTGCTTCAGGTATTTTTTTGCACCTTCTATTGAGAATTTACGCTGGCGCAACAGGTGATAAATAACCTGCAGGTTTTTTACATCTTGCGGCCTGAACATCCTGTCGCCTTTGCGGTTTTTACGGGGCTTTAAAATGTCAAATTCATTCTCCCAAAACCGAAGCAACGATGTGTTTACGTTAAACCATTTGGCTACCTGGCTAATAGGGTAGTATAATTTTTGAAATAGTTCTTCATCATCCGGCACTTCAACAAGGGCCAGCTCGGCATCAATATCTTTAAACGATTTTCTGCCCCTTTTACCTTTTGTTTGTGCGCGTTTGGCAGGTGCAACAGTTTCACGCAATGCTGCACGCTCAAACAGGGGGTGTTCAACCTCAATTATATCATCAGCGTCTTCGGTAGCTTCATCAACAGGCACCCCGGCTTGTTGTATAGTTAGTATTTCCTCAACCGTTGCGGTTTTAATAGCTTGTAACGCTATTGGCGCCGGTGCTTCGGCTTTAGTTGTAGCTGCAACTAAGTTCTCACTCAAAGCCGCAGTTAGTTCAACCTCCTCAATTACTGTCTCAACAATGGCTTCCGGCAATTCCACTTCTTCTTCTGTAACCGGCGTTTCTGCAATTATCACTTCCTCAACCGGTGGCGCCAGTTCAACTTCTGCTGTAATAGTTTCTTCAACAGGTATTTTGGAAGTGGGTTCAGGCAATATGGCTGGTTCTAGACTGTTAACGGCTTCTGCTGCAATAAGCGGCTCTTCTGTAACGGGCGTTACTACTGGTATCTGTCCCTGCAGTACCTCATCTATAACAGGTACATTCGCCTCCTGTTCCCGCACCGCTTCGCTTGCCGGCGCTTCAGCAGCAAACAGGGGCTGCGGTGTAGGCAAAGCCGCCTCTTTAGCCTGCTGCCTGGGCGTTGCTGCCGGTTTGTCCTGCTTTTTAACAGGCTTTTCTTCTTCTGCAAATCCAAAAAGGTCTAACTGCGCCATGCTGTAAAATTAATCATCCTTAATTGGGGGCTGCTATTTTTATATGGCACGGTGGATAACATGTAAGTATCTTATGAACGGTGTATGTTTGCAAAAAATTATTCACCTGGCCATAATAAATACAATATGCGTTTGCGGGGCAGGCACTATGGGCAGCGGTATTGCCCAGGTTGCCGCCATGGCCGGCTACACAACCATACAGTTTGATGTTAATGAGGCAATGCTTGAAAAAAGCAAAACTGCCATTCAAACCAACCTGCAAAAGCTGGTTGAAAAGGGCAAAATAACCCCTGCAGCCAGGCAGGAAATAATGGGCCGGTTGCTTTTTACGCCAAACATACAAGCATGCCGGGCCGACCTGGTAATTGAGGCTATTATTGAAGATAAAGCAGCCAAAATAAACTTGTTTACCAGCCTGGCAGCAGTTAACAGCATAGAAACAATTTTTGCCAGCAACACATCCTCTATCTCGGTAACAGAGATAGCCGAACAGGTAGAAAACCCGGCCAGGATTGCCGGTATGCATTTTTTTAACCCGGCGCCTTTAATGAAGCTGGTTGAAGTGGTAAAAACAAACTATACTGCTAACCAGGCTATTAGTACCGTTATTACTGTTGCACGGCAAATGGGCAAAACGCCCGTTGTTTGCACAGATTCGCCAGGGTTTATTGTAAACCGTGTAGCAAGGCATTATTACCTTGAAGCGATGAAGCTTGTTGAACTGGGCCTCGCAGATATAACAACAGTTGATACTATAATGGAAGCCGCCGGCTTTAAAATGGGGCCGTTTAGGCTAATGGACCTTATAGGGCTTGATGTTAATTATTCAGTAAGTAATATTGTTTGGAATGCTTTGGGCCAGCCGGAAAGGTTAACTCCGTCGCCGTTGCAAAAGCAAAAGGTTGATGCGGGCGAACTGGGGGCGAAGAGCGGCAAGGGGTGGACAACCCCTTCCCCTAAAGGGGGTTTATAAACCGGTTATCTATTATTTAAACTGGTTACAGGACATAGTAGAGAAATTGATTGGTTAATTAATAGGGCGATAATTTATAACAAGATGAAAGTTGCAGCCCAATCTGCAATCTGCAATCTGCAATCTGCAATGGAATGGTTTTAGTAACAGGGGCATCAGGGCTTGTTGGGTCGCATTTAATTAATGTACTTGTCAAGCAGGGCAAACAGGTGCGTGCTATATACCGCAATTCAACACCGGTTGTTAACGCAGGCGATACCATTGAATGGGTAAAAGCGGACATACTTGATATTACCGATTTGGAAGAAGCTATGCAGGGTGTTGAACAGGTATACCATTGCGCGGGCATGGTATCTTTCAGCCCCAAACAAAAAGAACTGCTTGCAAAAATAAATATTGAAGGCACGGCCAACGTGGTAAATGCCTGCCTTGCAGCAGGAGTTAAAAAACTGGTGCATGTAAGCTCTGTTGCCGCTTTGGGCAGGCTAAGGCAGCACACTACTGTGAACGAAACCATGAACTGGACCAAGGAAACCAGTAACAGCGAATATGGTAAAACAAAATACCTTGGCGAGATGGAAGTTTGGCGCGGCGTAGGCGAAGGGTTGGACGCCGTTATTATAAACCCGGTTATTATTTTGGGTGATGGCGACTGGAACAAAGGCTCAACAGGTATTTTTAAAAATGTATATAAAGAGTTTCCCTGGTTTACAGAAGGCGTTACCGGCTTTACTGATGTTGCTGATGTTGTAAACGCCATGATTATGCTGATGGACAGTAACGTTACTGCCCAACGCTTTATAATAAGTACAGATAATATTGGCTACCATGACCTGTTTACCCAAATAGCGCACAGCTTTAATAAAAAGCCGGCATATAAAAAGGTTACCCCTTTTTTGGCTGAAATAGTATGGCGCATCGAAGCTGTAAAGGGTAAACTATCTGGCAAAAACCCGTTGCTTACCAAAGAAACGGCACATACTGCACAAGCCAAAGTGTATTTCGATAACGGCAAGCTGCTTAAGTTTTTTCCACAGTTTAAGTATACACCGCTAAAGGAAAGTGTTGACCGCATTTGTAGCGAGCTGAAAAAAAGGTATAAACTGGCGTAATAACGATTTATAAATCGTTTATCTTACACCAAACTTCTGTTTCTGAAAAAACTGCTGGCTATATTTTTAATGTGTGAATTGTTTGCACCAACAGCAGTTAGGCTCGGCATATTTATGCAATGCACCATACAAGCCGCTGAAGGCGAAGTGTGCGACTGCGTTTTTACCAACGCACCGGTTGACCAAAATGCCTCAGTACCTGAAAAACAAAAAGAAATAATTGACCAAAGCGATTTTAAATTTATCCCTGTAGACAACAGTTATTCCTTTCTTACTCCGTCTTTAAAAAGTGGTTATAATAATTATCATCCTCCGCTTTACACCTTTATGTTAATTGATAGTGTTTTTCATCCTCCGGGTTTGCGTCTTTCATAATATCTATTTTACATACCTGCATTATACATGCAGGCTGCCAATTATTGCAATTAATAAAATTAACTTCTTCCTGCGCGGTAAGCTATAGTGTTGCTGCATGTATGCATGTCGTACGCAGCCTGTACCATGCTATAAGCACCCGCGCATAAACCATCCATTTTATTATGAAATATATATTAGTTATTGCGGTGTTCTGCGCCATATTAAGCGGCTGCAACCACTCAGCCGTGCCATCCTCAACACCTGTTACCAATGCACAAATACAAAATGCAAATGGCACAACTATTTTGGAGGGGCATTGCTCATTATCCATTACCCAAACCACCCCTTATAAAGATTGGTTTGATAAAAGTTATAACAATTACACGGTTGACACAAATACTGTTAGCTTAATTAGGCCAAAGCTTGCCGGCAAAACAATAGAAGTGTTTTTAGGTAGCTGGTGTGGCGACAGTAAACGCGAAGTACCAAGGCTGGTAAAAATTTTACAGTCTGCCCAATTTGATACAGCAAACCTGCGGCTGATATTTGTAAACAATGCTTTAAGTGCATACAAGCAGAGCCCGCAGCATGAGGAAGCAGGCAAAACCATACATCGTGTACCTACTATAATTGTGTATAACCACGATGATGAGATTGGCCGAATAGTAGAATCGCCTCACGTATCGCTGGAGAAAGACTTACTGGCCATTGTATTAAATAAGCCGTATAACCCCAATTATTATGATGTAATGTGGTGGGTAAAAAATGTTGGCGACAGAACCAATGCATTAAGTAATAGAAGGCTAACCAACATTGCTGCTGATGTAAAACCTATTTGCCCTAATATGTACCACTTTAATACCTATGGTTATGTATTATTGGCGCAGAAAAATTATGTAGAAGCTATTAATGTGCTTACGCTCAATACTATACTGTTTCCCGGCATGCCCAGCACATATGATAGCCTGGGCGAAGCCTATATGCAGGCAGGTAACAACAACAAGGCAAAGGAGAATTATAGCAAGGTGCTGGCCATGAAGCCCGGCGATGAAAACGCCACCAAAATGCTGGCGCAGCTAAAATAACAAAAATAGGGTTGAACCACCTGCGGCGGTTCAACCCTATTAATTATGTTCATGGGCTATAACTATTTATACCAATTATCAATGCAACGGCCAATGTCATCTACAAAACCCTGGTTTTGCAGGTCAGGGCTGCTCCATACACCATTGTGGTGCGTAAGGTTAATATGAAAGGTGCCGTAATCAACAAGGTCAACCTTAAAATGGTGTATCAGTCCGTCGTCATGCGTTTCACCGGGTGTAACGGTACCAATAAAATGCCTTAAATTATGATCAAAAGAGATAGGAAATGAGTGCGCGTTAGTCATGTCAACAATTTATTTAATCAACTTCTAAATTACAAATATCAGGTTTGTAAGGATAAAACAAAGTAAAAGTTGGGGAGATATTTGATTTTTAGGGTTGTTCTTTTTCCCAAACACTCATGTCTGTTTTTGATGTATCAACAGTTTTATAATAATAGAAAATAGGCGTAACAGGGGCGCGGCTGAAGAAAGCGGTGTCAGGTAAACTGCCATCTACAGCGCCACATCCGAAATCCTTTCTCACCAATTTCACATCATTGTCATCCTTCTTTTTAAAAATCACTTCACCTTTCGACCAGCCACACATTCCATCAAGCGCTGTGGAAGTAAAATAGATAATGCCAACAATAATGAGGACAACTGCCATCAAAATCCTGTTTGTGATAATTTTTTTCTTGCACTCTTTGTCAGAAAGTATAAAACCAATTTTAGTTATTGTTGCAATAATAGCTGTAGGTATACCGAAAAATCCTGTTGCAATAAAATACTCTTCATAAGAATCCTCCCTAAAATCAAGTGGTATTAATTTAGCAGCAAGCCATATCAAAATAATAAGAGCTATAAATGCAACGGCAAGCCAATAGATAATTCTACATACCAGTTTCATATTCCAGGTTTAGGGTGTTTTTTACTGGTAAAGTTACAACAACCCATTATCTGAAAAACTGTAATACCCATCCTCGCTAACAATAATATGGTCGGCTACCATAATGTCTAAATAAGCTGCGGCCTGTTTAATTTTGGCGGTAAGCTCTTTGTCTTGCCGGCTGGGGTTTAGGCTGCCGCTGGGGTGGTTGTGGCAAAGTATTATGCGCGTAGCATCATTCTCCAGCGCCTTTTTTAATATCACTTTAGGGTCGGCAATAGTGCCGGTAACGCCGCCCTGGCTAATTTCTTCGCTGTGGTTTATTTTGTTCGCGCTGTTCATGTACAGCACCATAAACACCTCATGCTTTTTATGCTGCAGTTTGGCTTTAAGGTAAGCAGCAACCTCTTTGCTGGTGGTTACCACATCACGTTTTGCATCGCTGGTTTCGCGGCGTATGCCCAGTTCAAGCGCAGCGGCAATGGTAATGGCCTTTGCCTCGCCAATGCCCTTCACCTTAAGTTTTAATATCTCTTTTATAGAAAATTTGCCAAGCCTTGGCAGGTCGTTACCTACGGCGGCCAGCAATTCTTTCCCAAGGTCAACCGCGCTTTTGTCCCTGGTGCCGTTATTTATTAATATAGCAAGCAATTCGGCATTGCTCAGCGCTTCATTGCCTTTAAGCAGCATTTTCTCTCGCGGCCGGTCGTCTTCTGCCCAATGCTTTATGGATGTGTTTTGCATGTTTATAAAATAAGCAGCCCCAAAATACAATTTCCTTAGCTAATATTTATCTTCGCCGCTTATCATACTAATAATATGGGTCCTTCAGTTAAAATATTTTCCGGTACCGGCTCAAAACAGCTTGCTGAAACTATTGCAAAGCGTTTTGGTGCACCCCTCGGCAGGGTTAACATTCAAAAGTTTAGCGATGGCGAGTTTCAACCCGTTTTTTTAGAAAGCATTCGCGGCGATTATGTTTTTTTAGTGCAAAGCACCTTTGCACCTATGGAAAACCTGATGGAACTGCTGCTGATGATAGACGCCGCCAAGCGCGCCAGCGCCTACAAAATAATAGCGGTAATACCCTATTATGGCTTTGCCCGGCAAGACAGGAAGGACAAACCACGCGTGGCCATAGGCAGCAAACTGGTAGCCACCCTTTTAGAAGCAGCCGGGGCAGACAGGATAATCACCATGGACCTGCACGCACCCCAAATACAGGCATTTTTTGACATTCCGGTTGACCACCTTGACAGTTCAGCCATTTTTATACCTTATATTGAGCAACTAAAGCTTGAAAACCTTACCTTTGCGGCCCCCGATGTGGGAAGTACCAACCGCGTAAGGGAAATTGCCAGTTATTTTAATGCAGAAATGGTTATTTGCGACAAGCACCGCAAGCGTGCCAACGAGATAGCCAGCATGGTGGTAATAGGCGATGTAACCGGGAAAGATATTGTGCTTATTGATGACATTTGTGATACCGGCGGTACCCTTGCAAGGGCAGCAGGGCTGCTTATTGAAAAGGGCGCTAAAAGTGTAAGGGCTTTATGCACGCACCCCATTTTAAGTGGAAATGCTTACGAGAACATTGAAAATAGTGAGTTGAAGGAACTGGTGGTATGCGATACCATACCGATGAAAAGGGAAGCGGGCAAGATTAAAGTAGTTTCAGTGGCCGACCTTTTTGCCATAGCAATACGGAACGCTTACGAAAACAAAAGCATAACCAGCCTGTTTATCCACTCGCAGCTTAGGGGTAAAAGGTAATTAGGAAATTGAGTAATTGCTGATGTAGGGATTTTTTGATCTATTGGGCTTTGGCACATTGTTTTATTTGGTGCTTTTTTAAGGAGTTTTTTAAACAACAATTATAATAATGAAAACAGTTACAATCGAAGGACAACTGAGGACCGAATTTGGCAAGAAAGCCACCCGCCAACTTCGCTCTCAGGAACTGGTGCCTGGTGTAATTTACGGGGGTGCGGCAGAGGTGAATTTCTCAGCTCCTGCTAAGGCTTTTAAGTCTTTAGTGTACACACCTGAATTCCAGGTAGCCGAAGTACTGGTAGGCGGCAACGCTTACAGGTGCATTTTGAAAGATCTTCAGTTTGACAAAGTTACCGACGCGTTAAACCACGTTGACCTTTTAGAGCTGGTAGGCGACAAAAAAGTAGTAGCTACTATTCCTATTAAATTTACCGGCGTTTCGGTAGGTGTAAAAGGCGGTGGTAAGCTTATTACCAAAATTAAATCTCTTAAAGTAAAAGCGTTACCTGCTGACTTAAGGGAAAACATTGAAGTTGACATTACTAACCTTGACCTGAATGGCAACATTCGCGTTGAAGACGTAAAGCTCAGCAACATTGAGGTGTTAAACTCACCGCGTATTCCTATTGCTTCAGTTGTGCTTACACGCCAGTTGAAACAGGAAGAAGCAGCAACGCCGGCTAAAGCCGCTACACCTGCAAAAGCAGCTGCTCCAGCAGCAGCAGCAAAAGCAGCACCGGCAGCAAAGCCAGCCGCTAAAAAATAATGGCTTAATTTTTTATAAAAGTCCTTCCTGCGCAACCGGGAAGGATTTTTTATTTAGAGCAGAAGGCCGGAAGGACTGAGGCAGAATATTCATGTGAGATGGAACAGGTATTTCTGGATCTTGAAGGTCTTCCAATATGAACTATGAGCTATGAACCTTCCTTCATTATGAAAAGTGAACCAAAATGTCTAAATACTTAATAGTCGGCCTCGGCAATCCAGGGCGTGAATATGCCAACACCCGTCACAACATTGGTTTTGATGTGGTGGCTGCTTTTGCTTTTAAACATGGCGGCATGTTTAAAGCCGACAGGCTGGCCGAAGTGGCCGAAGTAAAATGGAAGGGTAAAATATTTATATGTATTCTGCCAACCACTTACATGAACCTTAGCGGTAAAGCATTTAAATACTGGATGGATAAGGAAAAAATTGCGCTGGAAAATACCCTTACTATAGTTGATGAAATTGCTATACCTATAAACAAGCTGCGGCTTAGGCCCAGCGGCAGCGATGGTGGCCATAACGGGCTAAAAGATATACAGCTTACCCTTGGTAATGATAAATACCCTAAGCTGCGCTTTGGTATTGGCAACAATTATCCAAAAGGCATGCAGGTTGACTATGTGCTGGGCAAGTGGTTTCCAGAGCAGGCGCCGTTGATAAAACAAAAGATAGAGGCCAGTGTAGAAGTGATTGAAAACTTTGCAACAATAGGCATTGAACGGGCAATGAATTTGATAAATAATAAAGAATTTAATTAATGGCGTATTTTGTTTAATAATTTAAGGTTGATGAGTTAATTTAGCAGAAAATCAACAAAATATAAAAAAAGTTGTTGTTTTTTTTAATCCAAATCTTTTTGAAAACCAAAGCAAAAACCTTGATCAACTAAATACTTTAATCTATGAAAATTTTTTGTGTAGGCCGTAACTATGTCGCACACGCAAAAGAATTGAATAATGAGGTTCCGGAAGAGCCCGTTATCTTTCTTAAACCCAAAAGCGCTTTATTACAATCGCAGTCATCTTTTTATTACCCCGAGTTTACCAATGAGCTGCACTACGAGGCAGAACTTGTTTTAAAAATAATTAAAAACGGTAAATATATCTCCGCTAACCAGGCAAATAAATATTATAACGCAATTACAGTTGGTATAGATTTTACAGCGAGGGACATTCAGCAGGAGCTTAAGAAGAAGGGCCTGCCGTGGGAAAAAGCCAAAGCATGGGATAACAGCGCCGTTATTGGTAACTGGATTGATATTACACCCCAAATGCTTAAAAACCCTATTAACTTCAGCATGAAGCTGAACGAGGATACAGTGCAGGTTGGCAACAGCAAAGACATGATATTTTCGTTCGATAAAATCCTTTCTAACATTTCCCAGTATTTCTCGCTTAACATTGGCGATGTAATTTTTACAGGCACCCCGGCTGGCGTAGGTGAATGCGTGGTGGGCGATATACTTACCGGCTTTTTTGAGGAAACCAAGGTTTTTGAAGTAGAGGTTAAGTAAAACAAAACAAACCCAAACTACAACCCCCAAACCCTCAAAAGGGGGCTTTAAAGCAACAGACCAAAATTTATTCAGATATTCGTGCCCCTGTGATTTGTTTAAGCTTAACAAATCACAGGGGCATTTAATTAGATTTATAAACAAGTCATTAACTTGAGGCACCTCTCGCTCTTACGGGGAGAGGCAGGAAGAGAGGGTTTCTATGAACAATACGATTCTTGCCAAGGCATACCAGCTTATGGCCACTGCCCGCAGTATGGCCAATATTTACGAAGAAAAGCGTAGGGAGTGCAGGTATGTACATGCTGCAAGCAATGGCCACGAAGCTATACAGATAGCCACTGGTCTTCAATTATTGCCCTGTGATTTTGTTAGTCCCTATTACCGCGACGACAGCCTTTTATTAAGCATGGGCTTTACCCCTTACCAGTTGATGCTGCAGTTGCTTGCCAAACAAGATGACCCTTTTAGCGGCGGCCGCAGCTATTACGCGCACCCATCGTCAAAAATAGCTGATAAGCCAACCATAATACACCAAAGCAGTGCAACAGGTATGCAGGCCATACCCACTACAGGTATTGCGCAGGGTATACAATATTTTGAGTATATACAATCTCCCCTGGTTAAAAAAGGGCCGGCCGGCCAATTACCGGTTGCATTATGCAGCCTGGGCGATAATAGCATGACTGAAGGTGAGGTTAGCGAAGCGCTGCAATATGCAGTACTTAAAAAGCTGCCAATAATTTACCTGGTGCAGGATAATAACTGGGGTATTAGTGTTAGCGCTGAAGAAGCGCGGGTAATGAATGCGTATGAATACGCTGCGGGTTTTACGGGCCTGCAAAGGCTTAGGGTAGATGGAAGCGATTTTATAGCCAGCTACAATATTATAAACGAGGCGATATATTATGTAAGGCAGCAGCGTAAGCCTATACTGGTGCGTGCCACGGTGCCCTTGCTTGGTCACCACACCAGCGGAGTTAGGCGGGAGTTTTACCGCAGTAAAGCCGACCTTGAAAAGCATGGTTTAGATGACCCTTACCCAAAGCTGCACAGTACGTTATTAAAGCACGGTTTTAGTGATAGCGAGGTTAATAATATTGAACGTGATGCAGCAAACCATGTAGACGCTGCATTTAACCTTGCCCTTGCTGCACGTGAACCTAATTTTGATACCGTACCTAAACATGTATTTGCAGAAACACCGGTAAAAGAAGAAAAAGGAACGAGGCAGCCAAAAAACGGCGAAAAAGTAATTATGGTTGATGCCGCTCTGCATGCTATTGAAGAAATAATGCACGACCACCCTGAATGTATTTTATACGGCCAGGATGTTGGCCGCAGGCTGGGCGGGGTGTTTAGGGAAGCAGCTACACTTGCAGAAAAATTTGGCGACCACCGCGTATTTAACACCCCCATACAGGAAGCTTATATTGTTGGATCAACAGCGGGGCTTTCGGCCGTGGGAGTAAAACCTATTGTTGAAGTTCAGTTTGCTGATTATATATATCCCGGGTTTAATCAGTTGGTGTGCGAGCTGGCAAAGTCTTGCTATCTTACCAATGGCAAGTTTCCCGTGCAAATGGTGCTGCGGGTACCCATTGGCGCTTATGGCGGCGGCGGCCCCTACCACAGCGGCAGTATTGAATCAACCCTGTTAACAGTAAAAGGTATTAAAGTTTGCTACCCATCCAACGCAGCAGATATGAAGGGCTTGATGAAGGCGGCTTTTTACGACCCTAACCCGGTAATAATGCTGGAACATAAAGGGCTTTACTGGAGCAAGGTGCCCGGTACTGAAGACGCCAAAACAATTGAACCAGCAAAGGACTATATATTGCCTTTAGGCAAGGCCAATGTTATATTGCAGGCTAACCCTGCCAAAATAAAACAGGGCGATAGTGTATGTATTATAGCATATGGAATGGGGGTATATTGGGCAAAAGCAGCAGCAGAAAAATACCCCGGGCAGGTTGAAATTATTGACCTGCGTACCTTATACCCGCTTGATGAAGCATTAATATTTGAAAGCGTTACCCGCCATGGCAAGTGCCTGGTTGTTACTGAAGAACAACAAAACAACTCGTTTGCTGAAGCGCTGGCCTACCGCATAAGCTATAACTGTTTCCAGTTTCTGGATATGAAGGTTGAAGTGCTGGGCGCTTTAAACCTACCTGCCGTACCTATTAATATTGCATTGGAAGAGGCGATGCTGCCAAACGCCGGTAAAATAGCGGAAAGGCTGAAGAAGATGTTGAACTGGTAACTTTAATTTAATTAAAGCTTTCAAGCGCTGTTTTTGCTAAACCAATAGCGTAAGCAACCGGCATCAAATAAAGAAATGCTACTTGATTGAAGTGATCATCGTTCCGCCATACTTGCTTTGTGATTTTATGATGCCTACGCCCGGCGCATACCATTCACTGCCTTCAAAATTGAAAGGTATATTAATAGGGCCCATTTTAACGCCCATCTTACATTTGTAGTTTATTTTAAAACACATCCATGTACCTGCGGGCGTGGTTACAGACTCCTGCAATTCAACTTTGCGCTCATAAATGTGCATGTTAAGATTTTGGCCCATTCCGCTGTTGTTAATGTTTAGTGTCATAACACCATCTTTAAGCTCATCGCCGGCCTTCATACCCGCCGGGTACTCCATGTAAATTGAGTCTGATGTGGCTTCCATTTTACCGCCGTATTGTTCCTGTTGCTGCTGCGGTAACAGCATTTTCATGTCGATCATCATAATGCCGCCGTTACAGCGTACCACGCTGTTGGCTTTGGCCATTGATTTATCTTTTCGGTCAAACATCTCCGAACTTATATTGCCCGACACTATGCCACCCGATGTAGTAACATCTGTTACCGTGTACACCTGGCGGCCGTTAACATCGCCCTTTTTGCTGTAAATAGTATTTTCAATGGTTTTGTTTTTTTGCAAGAACAGGTAGTTGGAGCAGTCCTGTGCCTGTGCAGATAATACTACGCAAAGGGAAGCTGCGATTGTTGAAAAGTATTTTTTCATGTTAGCGGTTTATTATGGGTGAAAGTAACTGTTAATTTATTGACCTGCAATACCGTAAAAGGGGTAGTTTTTTGTCTGAACCAAGATCGGCCATGGGTGACAATTTTGGCAGGTCCAAAAGGACTCCTCCGGCAATTTAATGGATTATGAGGATGGTGAGAATTTGCTTGACGTTTTTTGACTTCATGTGAAATAGCAACACGCATAACGGGGCAAAAGCTTAATTCAACATTCGCCGCGATCAGGTTGACGTTCAACCGCGACAAATCAGTAAAATTATTCAATCACCTGTTCATTTTTTAATCTGATTTAACACGCTCTTTTTTATCATGGCAACTATCTCAACCTTGGGGTCTACAATTTCAGCTATTTTATATTCAAGGCTTGATCCTATTACCTGGGTTGCTTCTTCGTTGGAGAGATGATATTGCTGCTGTATCCATTGCAACAGGTTTTTGTTGGCTATTTTTAACGCAATGTCAAGCGACGAGTCGGCGCCAACAGCCATTATATATTCGCTGTTCTCCACTCTCGGGTTTTCCAGGTTTATGGCAGGTTTTTTAATAAGCTGTACGGTAAAAGCTACATTTAAGCTTGTTTCAATGGCATCCCAGTTAAGCTCACCATCGCCTTGTGCTGCGTGGCCATCGCCAAGCGTTAATAAAGCGCCGGGATAAGATACCGGTAAATAAACTGTGGCGCCGGTGGTTACGGCAGTGAAATCCATATTTCCGCCAAAAGGGCCTGAGTCAGTTGTTGGAAAAGGGTTACCCGCAGGGGCAACACCTACACAACCTAAAAACGGGTGTATGTGTACTTTAAAGTTTTTTAACCGGTCTGAATTCATAGCCGGGCTGGCCGTCATGCTGGCAAAGTTCAAGCTCCAGGTAACAGGTGTTACTTTTGAGAATGGCGCATAATCTGCCGCAGCCAAACTGCGTTCGTGAAAGGATAGTGATGAAAAAGCGTTGTTGCGGCTAAACGATAAATTTACCAGCGTTACTTTTAATATATCGCCGGGCTGTGCACCATCTACATAAAATGGCCCTGTTAAGGGGTTAACCGCATCACCTTCGGTAAGTTTATGGCCAAGGCTGTCGAAGCCGTCACAGTCAACGGTTGAGGTGTATATAGTATCGCCCGGCCGTATGGTTAATACCGGGGCATTGGCAGATGAGAACTCAGAGAAATATTTTGTTGGCTTAAACCTGACAGCAGTGGGCTTTTGTGCAAACGTATGGCAACATATAACAACAAGCACAAAGGCTACGTACTTTTTCATGCAGTTAATTTTACTGCAATTTAATGATAAAGAACAAGCTTCGGGACCCAAAAGTGACTGGCTAAGGCGAATAGTAAGCAGTCTTTATCACTTATGCTTTGAAAATAATTTTATTGGTTAACCTTGTGGTTTTGCCGTTAGTTACGCAAGCTTCTCTTTAAAAAAATCAATGGTGCGTTGCCACGCAAGTTCAGCAGCAGCTTTGTCATAGCGAGGCGTAGTATCGTTGTGAAAGCCATGATTTACACCCGGATAAATATAGGCGTGGTATTCTATGTTGTTTGCTTTTAACGCAGCTTCGTACGCAGGCCAGCCGCCGGTTATACGTGTGTCAAGTTCAGCATAATGTAGCAATAACGGGGCTTTAATGTTGGGTACTTCTTCTTCGGCAGGCTGACTGCCGTAAAAAGGCACGGCTGCATTTAAGGTTGGTATTCGCACAGCCATCATGTTGGCTATGCCGCCACCAAAACAAAAGCCGACCACGCCTACTTTGCCGGTACAGTTTTCGTTGGTTTTTAAATAATTGTATGCATCAATAAAATCCTCGTTCATTTCATTTTTGTCGCGCTTGGCCTGCATGTCGCGACCTGCGTCATCATTGCCCGGGTAACCGCCCAAAGGTGTTAATGCATCAGGCGCCAGGCTTATAAAACCTGCAATGGCGCAACGCCTTGCAACATCTTCAATATATGGGTTAAGCCCGCGGTTTTCGTGCACCACCACAATGCCACCCAGTTTGCCTTTTGCATCAGCTGGTACACATAACAGGCCTTTAATAGTGCCGCCGCCTTTTGGCGAGTTGTACGTAATGTAAGTTGATTTAACCCTCGGGTCGTCTGCCTTTGTTTGCAATGTTCCTTTATAGTCGGGCATTAAAAAGCTCATCAGCGATGTTACGGTAAGGCCGCCTACAGCATAAATAGAAAGCTTTTGTACAAAATCGCGCCGGTTAATACGGCTGTGTGCATAGTCATCATACAGGTCAAATACTTCCTGCTTAATGTCTTCTTTTTTAATGGGTGGTGTGTTGCCAGGTTGCATAATCGTTAGATTTTTATAGGAAAGCCAATTTAGTGTTTTTTTTTGAGGTGGTGCAAAAAAGAAGCCGCTACAAATTAACGAATTAATAAATCAGCCTACCACAATACGGGATTAAATTCCAGGCATATCACAAACAAAAAAGCATTTGAATGTAACCATTCAAATGCTTTGTGCAATGCGCATTAAAATGTGTGCTTACTTATCCAGCTTAATTTCACCAAGGTCAACAGGTTGGCCTTCGGTTACTGATATGCCTTCTTTCACAACATCTTTGTAAGGAGCATTGGCATCAATAATTACTTTGTAGGTGCCTGTTTTAATATTGGTTATATTAAAACCGCCCTGCATTACGGTACCATGTACCGTATCGGTTAGCGAAACGGCCCAAACATCCTTGATAGCTTCAGGTGGTGTTACCCGGCCTGTTATAGATGCCGCGTTAAACACTGTAAACGAAAACAGTGTAACGGCAATTAACAGGATGGCCGCTATTTTTAAAATGGTGTTTTTCATAGATTAGCCCTTTTAGGTTAGATAATGCAAATCATAGGTTAGCCTGCCTACCTATTTCCAACTATTATGCCAGACCCTGCTGAACGTGAAATTTTTTATTCAATATTTTAAACACCGGCCCGGCAAAACATAAAAAACCCCGTTACGAAACAACCGTAACGGGGCTACACTTCATAGCTAACTGCACTTTATTTATACACTGAAACTAAACCGTCGGGTGATACGTTAAGAATAGTTTTTTTGTTGCCGTTCTCTAAAGAAACATAGTAGCTAAGGCCAGCTTCTGAACTGTTAAATTCGATGGCTTCGGTAGTTTTGTAACCACTATATTTTTCATTAAGAGCCTGTAGCGCTTTTACCGGCAGTTTATCAAGGGTAATTTGGCGGCTAATAGCAACCTGGTCACCATCCTGGTTGTAAAATGCCTGTAGTTTTTGGCCATTCCAGTCAAAACTTGCTTCAAGCAGGTTTGCTTTAACTGACCATGTAATTTCTTTGGCCTCTTTAAATTCAGCACTTAAATTTTTTTGTGCTTTTACGTTTGCTGTTTCTGGTCCTTTTGCAAAGCTGCTTGCTGTAATAGCAAGTGCCGCAAATGCTGTGAAAAATAATTTAAATTTCATAAGTTTAAATTTGTAAGGTTTGTATTTGTTTTGTTAACGATGTAAAAGTAATAACCGCGCATACGGTTATTTTTTAATTGTGACTGTGGTATAACAAAACACCGTTTACTGGTACGAACGGTATTGCCCCCTGTGTTAACAACAGTTAATATTGGCCTGGAACGCTTACCCACACTGCAATGCACGTTATTTCTTAATAAAAATATAAAGCTTGTCAACTAAGGGTTAAAGTATAATGGATGGTATTAACAATTTGTTTCAGCGGTAAAATTGCCGGATGAAAAACATAAATTATACCTGGCGCAAAATGAAAAAGCCAAACCTTTTAAACTCTTTAAATCGGCAGTCTGCCCACGAAGCCATTTCTTTTGATGCAATAATTGGTACCTTGTATATATATGACAGGCCAATGAACTATCTAGCACATGCTTATCTTTCTTTTCAACAGCCGGCAATACTGGTGGGCAACATGATAAGTGATTTTGTAAAAGGCAAAAAGAAATTTGATTTTGCCGCTGATATACAAAAAGGCATTCAATTGCACCGTATGATAGATAGCTTTACTGATGACCATACCGCCACTAAAGACGCCAAACAGGTTTTTAGACCATTTGTGGGTTTGTATGCCGGGGCATTTATGGATGTGGTGTACGATCATTTTCTTGCGCTTGATGAAAACGAGTTTGCCTCAAACGGGCTTGCTGTTTTTGCAACAGAAACTTACGATACTTTATATGCGTACCAGCCTGTTTTACCAAAACCGTTTGCGGCCATGTTACCTTATATGAGCGCCCAAAACTGGCTTTATAATTACCGTACAGTAAGCGGAACTGAAAAAAGTTTTGAAGGGGTAGTGCGGCGGGCAGCATACCTAAGCAGCAGCACAGATGTTTTTAAGGCCTTCCTGGATAACTATAACAGCCTGGGGCAATATTACAAGGCCTTTTTTCCCGAAGTGAAGGCATTTGCCAAAACAAAGCTTGAGGGCTTAATTGTTGAATAAAAAACTTTTCGTGCAAAAAAAGCCTCTGCCGCACTGGCGGCAGAGGCTTTTACAAGTGCTTTTTATTAGGTTAATGAACGGTTATTACAATGGTTACAACATGAATAACATGTTGATTATGTAAATGTGCTATACTGTCAATTATTGTACTGTCATAAGGGTGGTAATAGCTGCTGTCGTATGGCGGCTGCGGGTTGTATGGCACAGTATCATGCTGGTGCGTACCTGTGGTATCAGCCGTACCCGGTAAGCTGTCGTGCGGATAACCTGGCAGCGTATCGTGCGGGTTGCCCTGTATAGTATCAACCGGCTCGTGACTTGTAGTATCTGCCGGTGGATAATGTATAACGGTTGAGTCATAATACGGCAGGCTGTCCTGCCCGGCGCCGCTTACTATATATGCCGTAATTGTATAAGTGCCCGGCGCCGAAAAGGCAACATTGGCGCTGTTTTGGCCGTTGGCACTAAACCCGGTGCTTGCCTGTGCACTACTGGCCCAAATAAGGTGGGTGCCCAGCGGCGCATTGTTTACATTTAAGGTAACCTTTTCACCGGTTACCGCGTTGGTAGTACTTGCGCTTAATGATGGCCTGGCCGCCGAAGAAGAGCTTAGATCTTTTTGGCAGGCGTATAATACAACGCACGCAGCCAGCATGCAACTAATGCCAATAAGGAAATTTCTTTTCATAAATTGTTGTTCAATAGCAGCATATACACGCGACTGAAAGGAAGGGTTGGGTAGTATGAGAAAAAAATTTGCAAACGGGGAAAGTTCATGTCTTTAACTTCAATCATTAGCTCTATGCTTGTTCCCTTGGCTTCAATGTTGCGTATTGAGTGTCTGACGCATTCGTAAACTACAGGCCACAAGCCTTTCCCTGCTGTTACTACAAACTGGCTTTCTTCCCATGAACTATGAGCCGTTAGCTATGAACTTTTCCGGCATCAGCTATCAACCTGCTTACCCCTTCACCAGCTCCTCCCAATATTCCGCAGCGCGGCGGGTATGTGGTATTACAATGGTGCCGCCCACAATATTGGCCACTGCAAATATTTCGTACATCTCATCTGTGGTAATGCCCAGCTCGTGGCTTTTGCCCAGGTGATATTTAATACAGTCGTCGCAGCGCAGTACCATACTTGCTACAAGACCCAGCATCTCCTTTGTTTTTTTATCAAGCGCCCCCTCTTCGTAGGTATTGGTATCCAGGTTCCAAAGTCGTTTCATTACCAGGTTATTCTTACTTAAAATTACCTCGTTCATGCGGGTGCGGTAATCATTAAACTCCTGTACAAGGTTGCTCATATAAAATATTTTTTATCCAAAAGTATAGCATTGGCGTATAAACATTTTTACAATATGCGCTGTTATGATTATGCTGTTTTTACCAAATTCAGGCATTTGTTTATAGCTATTTGTCTAACTTGCACCACCAAACTTTTAAAATTATTATACCTATGGCTGAACAGTTATACGATTTTGGGATGATAGGCTTAGGCGTTATGGGCCGCAATCTTTTGCTAAACATGGCCGATCATAAATTTCCGGTAATTGGTTTTGACCTTGATGCCGCCAAAGGAGTTTCGCTTGAAGCTGCCGCTACACCCGGCACCATTGTTAAAGGCGTAGCTACGCTGCAGGACATGGTTAGCAAAATGAGCAAGCCCCGCAAAATAATGATGCTGGTACCCGCCGGCAAACCTGTAGACGCGGTTATTGAAAGCCTGCTGCCTTTGCTGGAAGAAAAAGATATTGTTATTGACGGCGGTAACAGCCATTACACTGATACATTAAGGCGTGTAAAGTACCTTGAGCCAAAGGGCATTCACTTTATGGGCATGGGCGTAAGTGGCGGCGAACACGGCGCACGTACCGGCCCAAGCATTATGCCCGGCGGCGACCTTGAAGCATGGCAAAATGCACAGCCGCTGCTTGAAGCGGTATCTGCAAAAGTCAACGGCGAAGCCTGTGTGGCCTATATGGGCAAAGATGCAGCGGGCCACTATGTAAAAATGGTGCATAACGGTATTGAGTATGCCATTATGCAGCTTATAAGCGAAATATACGACCTGCTGAAAAGGGGGCTTGGTTTAACCAACCAGGAATTGCACGATACATTTAAAAAATGGAACGAAGGCGAGTTGCAAAGCTACCTGGTTGAAATTACCCGCGATGTATTTGCACAAAAAGATACCGACACAGGCAATAGCCTTGTTGATATGATACTTGACAAGGCAGGCAGCAAAGGCACCGGTAAATGGACCAGCCAGGACGCTATGGACCTGCCGGTAAGTATACCCACTATTGATATGGCGGTGGCTATGCGCGACCTTTCATCATACAAAGATGACAGAACTGCAGCCTATGGCGTTTACAAAAGCGCTGTAAAAGCTATTACCACCGATAAAAATGAAGTAATACAACAGGCACACGATGCCCTGTATTTTGCAACACTTATTTGCTACGCACAGGGTTTGGCTATGTTGAATAAAGCATCAGTTGAGTTGAAAATGGATATACCGCTGGCAGATGTAGTTAAAATATGGCGTGGCGGCTGCATTATACGTTCCGTATTGTTGCAGGATTTTTACAAAGCATATAAAAACAACGCATCACTGTCAAATATTTTAATTGATGCATCTATTGCCGCTCTTGCCAACGCTAAGGAAGGTAATGCACGCAAATTTGTATCGCTAGCGCTTGAAAGCCGCGTAGCGGCTGGCGGCCTTGCAAGCACCATTGCTTACTTTGATGCCTTAACAAGCGAAAAAATGCCGGTTAACCTAATACAGGCACAGCGTGACTATTTTGGTGCGCATACCTATCAGCGTATTGACAAACCGGGAACTTTTCATACAGAATGGAAGAGTGAGGAGGAAGGTAAATAGTCATTTGTCATTAGGTCAATAAGGAAGAAGGTTGATTTAGTCGATTGAGAAGGAAGTTAGGTAGAAGGGATGAACTTGATTGCATTCACGATTCTCATGTTGACTGCGGCATTTTTTACTTTTTCGCGTTTAACGAAATACGAACACCGAATATAAACAGAGTTATGAGTAACAATCACAAACGCCCGCCGTCCAGCATCATCTTTATTTTTGGTGGCAGCGGAGATTTAAACCAGCGTAAACTTACACCGGCGTTATATAATTTGTTTCTTGATGAATGGATGCCCGAAAAGTTTGCTATTGTGGGCATAGGCCGTACAGATTACAGCGACGATAAATATCGCGAACATTTATTCCAGGGCATACAGGAATTTAGCCGCCGCAAAGGTGAGCAAAACGGGCACTGGACAGATTTCTCAAAAAATGTAAGCTATCTTAAAATGGATGCGGGCGATGCGGGTGCATACCCGGCTATTACCGAGGTAGTTAAAAAGCACGAGGATGAGTGGAGCGAGCACCCTAATGTGCTGTTTTACCTTGCAGTAGCGCCACAGCTCGTGCCAGATATTGCACGTAAGCTGGGCGGCCTGAATATGTGTAAAGACAAAAATTGCACACGCATTATTGTTGAAAAGCCTTTTGGCCACGATCTTGAGAGTGCACACGAACTGAATGAACTGCTTACCAGCATGTTTAAGGAAGAACAGATATACCGGATTGACCACTACCTTGGTAAAGAGACCGTACAAAATATATTGGCGCTACGTTTTGCCAACACCCTTTTTGAACCACTGTGGAACCGTAATTATATTGACCATATACAAGTTACCAATGCTGAAACGGTAGGTGTTGAAGACCGCGGCGGTTACTATGAACAATCTGGCGCGTTGCGCGATATGGTGCAAAACCATATTCTGCAACTGATTTGTATATTAGGCATGGAAGCGCCTGTTAATTTTGGCGCAGATGAAATACGTAATAAAAAAGTTGACGTATTAAATGCCATACGCAAAATAAGCAAAACCGAGGTGCACGATTTTGCGGTGCGCGGCCAGTACAGCGATGGCTGGATGAAAGGTGAAAAAGTAAAAGCTTACCGGGAAGAGAAAAACGTTAATCCTGAATCGAACATAGAAACCTTTGCGGCAGCAAAATTTTATATTGATAACTGGCGCTGGCAGGGTGTACCTATTTACGTACGTACGGGCAAGTACCTGCACGAAAAAACAACCATTATTACCATACAGTTTAAACAGGCGCCGCACTATGCCTTCCCGCTGGAAGCAGCAGAATCGTGGCGGCCTAACAGGTTAACTATAAGTATACAGCCTGAAATGGATATACGCCTTCGCTTCCAGGCTAAGCGCCCGGGACAAACAATGACGCTTAACCCGGTTGACATGATATTTAATTATAAGGATACCTACGACGAACCGCAGCCGGAAGCGTATGAAACGCTGTTGCTGGATTGTATGATTGGTAATGCTACACAATTTATGCGCAGCGACCAGGTTGAAGCAGCATGGAAAGTAGTAATGCCGATTATAGAAGCGTGGGAAGCAAGGCCGCCGGTTGACTTTCCTAACTACTCGCCCGATAGCTGGGGCCCTGAAGATGCCGAAGCGCTTATTGCAAGGGATGGGCATAACTGGGTTACGCTGCCGGTAAATCATAAGGATTAAGAAACCATTGATTGGAAGATGTTATTGATTGGAATGTTAATTGAGTTTAATGAGTAAAATACTTTAAAAATGGTTGCCCCGGCCTGAAGGCCGGGGTTTAATTATAATTTTTTTTAGGGCTTTAGCCCCACATTTTTTGAAGACACAAAATGTAACAAATTACCTATGCAACTGCACAAATCTTCAGACATAAAAGCGCTAAGCGTTGATGTTACCAACTGGTTAGTTGAACACATACAGCAAACGCTGCAAAAGCAAACACGTTATACACTTTGCCTTAGCGGCGGCAGTACGCCAAAAATGATGAATGAATTGCTGTGTTCAGATGCGTATAAGGATAAAGTTGACTGGGCTAAGCTGCATATATTTTTTGGTGACGAACGGTTTGTGCCGTTAAGCGATGAGCGCAATAATGCAAAAATGGCATTTGATACATTGCTTAATCACGTGCCGGTACCAAAGGAACAAATACATGTAATGCCAACCGCAGGCATTGCACCTGAAAAGGCGGCTGTTGCTTATGAAGATACCCTGAGAACTTATTTCAGCGAAGTGTCGCCTACATTCGATTGTATAATTTTAGGTATGGGTGATGACGGGCACACACTTTCACTATTTCCCGGTAAAATTGAGGTGATACACGAAACGGAAAAATGGTGTACATCCCTTTGGCTTGAGGAGCAGGATATGTACCGCGTTACTTTAACACACCCAATAGCCAACCGCTCATCGAGTATTATTTTTTTAGCTGCAGGCCCGAAGAAAACTCATGCATTGCATGAAGTATTAAAAGGAAAATATAACCCTAACCTGTATCCATCACAAATAATAAAGCCTGCAAACGGAGAACTACATTGGTTTGTTGACGAAGCAGCAGCAGCGCAATTGTAGGTGTACCTGCGGCGTTATATGCATTTATATATCAAGCCTGTTGCCAGGTGATTCGGTCAACCTTCCTGTTGACATGATTCATACATCCTTTTCTAAATTCTATTGCATCACTGCCACTCAATGGCAATATCGCCTGTATTGTTCACTATATTTATCATCTGCTGCATACGCATTACTTCACTTTGCTGGCAGGCGGCGTAATAACCGGCATCGTAATAATCATCCAAATATTCAAGCCCATTCAATATTTTAACGCAACATGTTTTTACCGTAATGGTTTGTTTATTAACCGTTACGTTGCCTGTATTAAAGCCGTGCAATATAAGCTGTATGACTTTAAAGTTAGATGTATATGAACCCTGCTGCGTACCAATGGTTATTTTTTTAGCCAAAGGATCAAATGCAATTACTCTTTTACAAAAGTTACCTTGTTTATAAGCCATAGTGCTGCCATCATCTTCATAATAAGTAAAAGTATTTGGTTGAGTACCGTTATATATATGCAGGTACAAGGTATCAGTTGGTTTTTGTTTGGTTGACTGAATGAGCGATTGCATAGGGATGATGGACGACGCCTTTACAAACACAGGTATCTTCCATGACTGAAGTTCCTGCACTGTTTCGCGGTTACCTTCAATTTTTTCATCTGTATATACATCATACCATGTATCGTTTGGCAGCAGTACTTTTTTATATTTATCAGCAGGCGTAACAGGTATTACAAGCAATGCATCGCCAAAAGTAAATTCGTATTGGTAACCGGCATCATACACCCTGTCGTTATAAGGGTAATTTATGCAAAGGCTGCGTGCAATGGGCATGCCTGTTTGCGACGCTTCATAAAAGTTTGAATATACATAAGGCATTAACCTGTAACGAAACTGAATGTTTGTTTTACTAACGGCTTCGGTTTCCTCTCCATAAACCCAGGGTTCATTAGCCGCGCCAAAAAACTCACGATGGTTGCGCACAAACGGCGAAAAGATGCCGGCCTGTATCCACCTTCTAAAAAGATCTTTATTGCCATCACCAATATAACCGCCTAAGTCTGGCCCTGCAAATGGAATGCCTGACAGGCCAAGCTGGCTGTTTAATAATATACCGCTTAACAAACCTTCGTTCGTGGCCATATTGTCGCCACTCCATACCGCTGAGTAACGTTGCACACCGGCAAAAAAAGAACGCGTTAAAACAAACGGCCGCCTGCCTTCGCCATACTTTACTGCGCTTTCGTAACTGCTTCGCGCCATCTGCATGCCATAAACATTTTTAGCTTCAGCGGCAGTGGCTTTATGGCCGTCAAAATCAAATACAACATTGTCAGGCACATAGCTGCCGCTAACGGCCGGTTCGTTCATATCATTCCAATAACCATGCACGCCATTGTCGGGTAAAAATTTCATTTTATCAATCCACCAGCTTCTGCCTTTGGGCATAGTAAAGTCTGGAAACCGGTTGCGGCTTGGTGGAATATCGCTTATAAAATCACTGCCGTCACTGTATTTTAATAATACTCCGGCTTTTGCTGCATCAGCGCTTGCATCATAAGTACTGTCTATCTTTATACCGGGGTTAACCGATGCTGTAAGCTCAATGCCCATATTTTTTAATTCCAAAGCCATGGCGGGCATGTTTGGAAACCTACCGGTATTCATTCTAAATGGTTCATACTCGTGCAGGTAATCTGCGTCGAGCACCATACAATCAAGCGGAATATTTTTACTGCGAAACATTTCTGCAATATCCAGCACTTTGCTTTGCGGGTAATAACTGCACCGCGATTGATGGTAGCCTATGCTCCATTCAGGCGGTAACTGCATACGGCCGGTAAGAGACGTATAATGTTGTAAAATTTTGGCAGGGGTACTATCGTATATAAAAAAATAATCGGCATCGCCACCTTCAGCGGTAATAGAATAATAGTATGGAGTGCTTAAACCAAAATTGAAAAATGTTTTATAGCTATTATTATAAAAAAACCCATAAATTTTTTGGTGATGCATACCCATAAAAAATGGTACGCTGCCATACATGCTAACACGGGGGTCGCCATATTTATAATTATCAGTATTGTTTAGGGTAAAACCCTGGCCGCGTTTGTCAAGGTTGCCCAACACCTCGCCAAGGCCAACAAAACGTTCACCGTCCTGCAATTTTTTATAAGTACTTACTTTATCACCTAAAAACGAGGTGCCAAAACCCTGGCCAGCAACGTCTTCGTTTATAATATTGCCACCTTTGTCTTTAAAGGTAAAACGCAGGTGAGGTTCCGTTTCAATTTCTGTAATTACAGCGGCAGTAACAAGTGTAATGGTTTTACCGGCTGTTTGAATAGCCACATTGGCGAATGATGGAATTGAAGTGTCCTGCAAGGCATAGGAGAAGTTGTTGAGTGCCTTATGTTGCGATACCCTTACGCGGATGATATTATCATTATATATACGTACGTCAAAAATGGCCGTGGCAGTTTTACCTTCAATACCACCGGGTATTTTTTTATAGGAGATAACCTTGCCGGCGCTTTGAATTTGCGCAGATGCAATGCTACAAATAATAGAGCAAAATAGCCCGCAGGCAATTTTTTTTATGATGGGGCTATGCATGGCAAGTTAATTATAGTATAATGGAAGAGTGGATTTAAAAAGCAAATTTACCACAGAGAACAAAGTGAATTCAGCACTGAGTTACACAAAGAATCCTCGCTCATAGTAATAAGACTAAACTCACTTCGTGGCTATAATACCCGCTTCAACCCAATCCAATCGGCAATCGCCAAACTGTAATCGAATCATTTCCAGTCAAATCCTAATTTCTTCAATCCACCTTGTATTTCGGGCACGCTCATAAACAATTTCCATAGTAAGCCGCTGCGGTAGTTTTCAATCATCACCACTTCAGGGCCCTGGTCAATAGCCAGGTAAGATTTTGCGTACCAGTTACGGCTTTCGTTAAACGCATCAACAAAACCGTACTCGCCCCAAATTTTATCACCCAGGTCATCATAAAAATGCCTGATAGCCTTTATTGAATATTGCGGTGTATAGGCGATAGCCGAAACTGCTGCTGTTGGTGTAATAGTACCAAAATCGTTACTGGGGCTGTAGGCATTATAACCATCGTAGGTATCGCCCGCCGTAAGGCCCCAGCAGTTTTCGCCATACCCTTTAAAATGGTTGGGGTTAGCTACGCAGTGCTTATAGTTAATAAGTGTGTGGTTATAGTTTTGCTGCCAATAGTCAGCGTATTCATCTTTAAGGTTATGCGGGTTTAAACCAAGAAAAGAATAATGGCTGAAGAAAAGCGGGCCGCCGTAATCAAAACCTAGCGGCAGCTTAACGCCATAAAACTCCTTACCATTTCTAAAATGGTCGCTTACAGCCCAGCATTTGTGGTATACGCTGGCATTAATGGAATAGTTGGGTGATGATGCCGCCAGTATATAAGTAATTAGCGTTTCGTTCCAGCCCCTCAGTTCAAAATTCATGGCCCAATCATTATTTGGGCTCCAATGCCAGTACAGCAGGTCTAAGCCACCACGCGTATGCCAGTTCCATTCAACCTCGTTCCATAACCCTGTAATGCGGTCATGCAGTTCATGCTCTACGCGGCTGTTGCCGTTAAAATATTGCCTCGCGCATAAAAGCCCCTGGAACAGAAATGAGGTTTCTACTAAATCTGCGCCATCATCCTTCCTGCTAAAAGGGATGGTTTTACCGGTTGCCCCGTTCATCCAATGCGGAAACACGCCGTGGTATGAGTCTGCTTTTGATAAAAACTTTACCATTTTTAACAGGCGGGCTGCCACTGAATCGCGCGGAATAAATTTGCGGTCTGCCGCTACTACCAGCGCCATTACACCAAAGCCGGTGCCGCCTGTGGTTACTACCTCGTCGCCATACTCGTAGGCTACGTTGCTGCGTTCGCGGGCCATGCCACTTACAGGGTGGCCAAAATCCCAAAAATATCTGATGGTTTGTTTTTCAACTAAATCAAGCAGGGCGGAATCTGACAGGTTCTTTGGCCTGTCTGCCGCATTAAAGCTGCCTTGCGAAAATGAGTGGACGGTTAGTACAATGCAAACAATGGCTAGCGCTAAATTCTTCATCACACAGTATTTAGGCTTCAAATATAACAATGTTGTGAATTGTTTTGCCTGGTATATGAAAGCCGTTGCGAAGAAGAAGGCAAACGAATATTATTGGCCGGCAAGCCATGCCAAAAAATGGTTAGCTTTTACTTTGCTTACGGTAATTTTTTCAGCAAATGGCAAGGTTAAATTAACCAGCAGTTTACGGCTAAAGTATTTTGAAACATCTTTTATTGCTTGTTTATTAACCAGGTGCTGGCGGTTGGCACGATAAAAGGCAACGGGTGTAATTTTTTCAATCTCCTCAAGCGTTTCGTTAATATAATATTGCTCCTTATCGAAAGTAAGCAGGTGGGTAAGGTTATTGTGCAGGTAAAAAATGGCAATGTTTTCAAAGCGAACCGGTAGTATTTTATCCTTATAAAAAACCAGTATGGCATTTTGCTTTTTTAGTTCGCCAAGGCCCTTGCCAAACGCTGCGTAAGATATTATGGTTTTTTCAAAACTGGTTTTAAGTGTTTTATATTTTAATAAAGCAGCGGCAATTGTTTTAACAGTAAACGGTTTAAGTACGTAGTCAATACCAGCCGTTTTAAAAGCCTGTAAAGCATATTCATCATACGCTGTGCAAAAAATTACAGGTACACTTACTTCAAGTTCATCAAATATGGCAAAGCTTAGGCCGTCGCCCAATTGTATATCGCTGAAAATTATATCTGCCGGCGGTTGTTCTTTAAAATAAGCAAGCGCCTCTTTTACTGACGGAAGAACAGCAACAACCACTGCTGCTGGCTCGGCCTTATTAATAGTATCTGCAAGGTCTGCCGCAGTGTGTTGTTCATCTTCAATTATAACTATCTTCATTCCAATACCTTTATGCTAACTGTAAAAGTAGTATCGTTTTTTTCTATCATAATATCGTCGCCGCTTAATATTTTATAACGTTCGCCCAGGTTTTGCAAGCCCATACCAACTGCCGTGCCAACGGTATTGTTAGGTTGCAGGTTGTTACTTACGGTTATTTTTAGGTTGGCATACTCAATATTAATAATTAAAGGCATTTCAACGGTTAGCATATTATGCTTAATGGCATTTTCGGCTAACATTTGCAGGGCAAAAGTTGGTATATGTTTTTGCTGTTGTATGTCTTCAGGTATGTTAATGGTAAATTGTAAAGCGCTGCCAAAACGTATTTTTTGCATTTCTAAATAGTCAACACAAAGTTTTACTTCTTCTGCAACCAACACAGTGTTTAACCTGCCTGATGAAACAGCATAACGCAAAAAATCACTTAGCCTCACCAGGTAATCTTCTGCGATGGCTGGAGATGTTTTTATTAAGGCCTTTAAAGTACTTAACGAGTTAAATAAAAAATGTGGCTGTACCTGTTGTTTAAGCTGGCTGTTAATGGCCTCAATATTCTTTAGCTTTAAGCGTGCATTTTCATCTTCAATGGCTATATTTTTCTGCTTAACCAGCAACTGGCTTTGCAAAACCAATACCACCGTGTTAATAGATAAAAATATAAAAAGGTGATAGTGAAATGTTTTTGCGCTGGTGTTGCTGCCGTTATGCAAAGCGCCAAAAAACATAAACTGTACCGCTACAACGGTACAGCCTACACACATAAGGTAACTTAGCAAGTAACGAAAAGTATTATTATCACGGTCGCGCTTTTTTATTAACCATGTAAGTAAAATATTAACTGCCCATATAAACAATACCAACAGGCTCATAAATAAAATTGCTACCGGAAAGCTGCCCACAGCAACAGGATTAGCTATAAAATTGGGCGACACAATTAATAAGCCTATAACCGGTGATGTATACAGCGCCAGCAGGCAAAGCTTTTGTATAGTGCCCGGCTTAATCATTTTGGTAAGGTTTTAAATTAAAAAGTACAGCCGCAAATATTAGTAACCCGGTTTAATTGGCCATAACTAATATATTGAAATGGACAAAATAAGGTGTGAAGTGCACAACACAGAAGGGGCTATAAAAAAGAGAACCCCGGTAAGAATACCGGGGTTTTTTCAACCCTAAACCCTTAAAAGGCGCAATATACAAAAAAAATTCCCGTTATAATAGGTGCTTTTTTTTAAATTTTTTTTTGATAAAAAATTCAACTGCTAACCTGCACTGCTAACCGGTTAAACCCTTAAATGGTATAACACACACAATGCAAATAATTTGTTGTTATTACATATTAATAAAACATAATTATGTGTGTACCTTTATAAGCCGCATTACTTAATAACAGCAAATGTTTTTACAAAATATTATAAAAAAATTGGCGGTATTAATGCTGTTAACCAGCTTTTATACAGCCCGGGGCCAGGAGGCATCAGTAAAAGCTAAAGGCTATTATTCCAGCGATTTTATTATTGATGGTATACCCCGCAACATTACATTTTATATACCCGCAGGGTATGGGAATAAAGATATCTATTCCTTAGTGTTTGTTTTACACGATGCAGGTGAAACCGGCAAAACGGTTATAAAAAAATATGGAGACGAGTTTGAAAGATTGGCAGATTCGTCCATTAGTATAATTGTTTACCCGGATGCAGTTAAAGGCCGCTGGAACACACATATAGGCAACACGCCGGTTAGCGACAGCATAAATGATGTTGGGTTTACCAACATATTGATAGATTATTTTGTACAGCGCTACAACGCAGACGCTAAAAAGGTACTTATAACCGGGTTTTATAACGGCGGTGATATGTGCTGGCGCCTGGGTTGTGAGGCGCATGAAAGAATTGCTGCCATTGCCCCCTTTATTGCTTCAGTTACAACAGCGCAAAAAAGTTGTACGCCTGCCATGCCTGTATTTAGCGCGCAAAAGTATCTAACCCAACCGGTAAAAAAATTTAGCTACGAAGCATTAAGCGCCGCCTGGAATTTTTTGTTGCAGCACGGCAAGTAGTTGGTAAGCGCCGGTTGATTGGTTGATTTGTACCTTCGTTATCACCAATCAGCCGGCTTTTATTATTTAACCAATAACCTAGTACTGGTGAAAAGCATCAGAAACAAATTTTAGCACTACGGGCAGCGACTCGCGCCAGTACGTCCAGTTATGGGCACCGTCGCGTATGCGAAACTCATGCGGAATATCTCTTTTGCGCATGGCAATATGTACCAGGCAGTTGCCTTCGTATAAAAAATCATCATCGCCGTCATCAATATACCAGCGTACAGACTTTTTTAAGCTGTCGGGCAGGTTGTTTACCAGGCTAACTACATTTTGATCTTTAAAATATTTTTCAACAAGGCTGTCTGCTATTCCCGGTGTTTCTTTTTGCAACCTTGCCCTTGTATCTTCAAGGCTGTCCGGCCCTGTGGCTGCACTAAGCGGGCATGCAGAAGAAAACAGCTCGGGGTGGTGCAATGCGTAAGTAAATGTGCCGCCGCCACCCATTGAAAGGCCTGATACCGCCCTATACCTTTTTTCGCCTTTAATGCGGTATGTTTTTTCAATAAAGGGCATAAATTCCTGGAAGAAAAAATCTTCATATCTCCATTTGCCGGTTGCATCATTACTATAGCCACGCTTGCCGGTGTTAGCATCAGGCATTACAATTATCATAGCTGTAGCGCTGCCGTCAGCAATGGCTTTATCAGCAATATTTTGTACTTCGCCAAATTGCACCCAGCCCGTTTGGTCATCTCCGGCGCCATGCAGCAGGTAAAGCACAGGGTAGCTTCTGCCCGAGGTTTCATAACCGGGCGGCAGGTACACCGCATATTTCCTGTCCATGTTCAGTATTTTGCTTTTAACTGAAAGGTTATCGTACACCTTACTTTCCTGTGCGTTGGCAAGCGCACATACAAAGCATAAAATAATGGCGAACGCCGTTGGTTTTTTCATACTGCAATTGTTTGCTTAAAGATATATGTTTTTGTGATGGGCTTAGCTATGGTTATGCTATTGAGCTTTTGTGGTATCACTCACTTTTACTGTAGTAATATGTTTCAGCAAATGGCCTTGCGTAATCCATCGTTCAAAATAAGCGGTAGAATTCTTACCTTCATAACATGAAAACAATTGGTATAGTTGGCGGTACAACATGGCTTTCAACGGTAGATTACTACAGGCTGCTTAACCAGGCGGTGAATGAAAAATTTGGCGGAGTGGCGTCTGCAAAAATTATTTTGAACTCGCTTGATTTTAGCGAAATAAAAGCGCTGGTTGAACAATACGACTGGGATGGTATTGCCGCCATTTTGGTACCTGCCGCTGAAAGCGTTGAAAAGGCCGGCGCTGACTGTATTGTTCTTGCTGCCAACACCATGCACAAAATGGCTAACCAGGTACAGCAGGCTGTTAAAGTGCCGCTTATACATATTGGCGAAGCCACCGCGGAAGCAGTAGCAGCGCAAGGGCTTACCAGGGTAGCATTGCTTGGTACTAAATATACTATGCAGCTTGACTTTTATAAGAACAAGCTTGCGGAGAAAAATATAACTTCTATTATACCGAACGAAGAGGATATTGAATATATAAACGACTCCATTTTTAAAGAAATGGGTAAGGGTGTTTTTTTGCCAGAAACAAAGCAGCGTTATTTAACTATTATTAATAAGCTTATTGGCGAAGGTGCGCAAGGCATTATATTGGGCTGTACCGAAATACCTATACTTATTAAACAGGAAGATTGCAGCGTGCCTACCTTTGACACAACCGCTATACATGTAAAAGCAATTATGGATTTTATATTGCAGTAAGCAACTCATTTGCTTAGATAATGTTCTAAAGGGATGCCGACCTTCGTTAGCAGGACGATACGGGTTGGTTATGCATTTTCTTGTGAACATTCATTAATGTACCACATTTGAGAACTCTCATCGTCATGCCGATGCATATCGGCAACTTTATTCGCATAGATCATATTTTGCAGAGATGCTGACCTTCGTCAGTAAGACGATGCGGGAGATGTTATGTATTTCCTATTACAATCATTCTGTTAGCGTGATATTCTACGATGTAAGCTCTTCAACTTTTGTAAAAGACTTGCTGCCGGGCATTAGTATGTTATATATTTTAAGCACCAGGTCTTCAACATTAATGTCGTCCCTGTTGGCGAAAATTACAATCAAAAAATTTTGCGATGGTATGCTAAACGTAAAGGTTCTAAAACCACTATTGTCGCCGCTGTGGTACACTTTTACCGGGCCCGTACCTGCATCAACAAACCAGCCAAAACCGTAGCCTAACTGTTTATTTTTATCAATGTCAAATTCAATGCTTCTTGCCTGATGCACTATATTGTTAGAGAAGATCTTTCCATTTTGCAAGGCAGTAAACCATTTTATGTAATCATCTATAGAAGTATAAACACCACCATCACCTTCAGTTGAAAAAAATATATGTTCTTCTGCCTGGCTTTTAATAAAGGCGCCGCTGGCACTATCCCGCTCATAACCGGTTGCCGGCGAGAAGATTGATTCATTTTCATTGTACACTGTTGTGTGCTGCATCCCGGCTGGTGCAAAAATGTTTTGCTTCATGTAATTGTTATACGTAAGGCCGCTTACCTTCTCAATAATTAAAGCAAGCAGGCAAAAAGCCGTATTGCTGTACCTGAAATGCGTGCCTGGTATAAAGTATGTGGAGTCAATATTTTCAATTGCCTTAAATACATCAATATTATGTGCATGGCTTAGGTTTTTATTGGTGGCATAACTGTAATGGTCAATAATGCCTGAACTGTGGGTTAACAGTTGCCGTATTGTTATTTTATCCGCAACATGTTTGTTGAGTGTTGTAAGGTATTTGCCGGGGCTGTCATCTAACTTAAGCTTACCTTTTTCAGCCAGTTGTAGAATAGCCATTGCGGTGAACTGCTTGGTAAGCGATGCAATATTAAAGTTTGTTGTTGCTGTAAGCGGTTGCCTTGTTGTAATATTATTTACACCATAGCCACCGGTAAAAGCCGTTTTACCGTCTTGCACAATGCCAATGCCTATACCCGGCGAAGTGTTATTGTATATGGTGTTAAGCAGGGAGTCAACTGTATGCAATGCCTGTGCATTAGCACTGCTTATTATAAAAACGTATACAAATGCAATGGCTATTCTCATGTGGTTAAAGATATTAAACTCAAAGCATCAAATGAAATAACCACCAAAGGAAGAAAAGTACCAAAGTCCAAATAAAAGAAAATACCAAATAAAAAAATAACAAAGTTCAGAAACGAATGATGATCACTGATACAATGCGTACCGATATTTACTGATGTAACTGATAGTAAACCCCCTGCGGGTTTTTAAAACCGAAGGTTTTTTTACATCAGTGTTCAAAAATTCAAATTTGGACTTTGGTACTTTGGCTTTATTTGGTAATTGCTACAAAGGCTACCATTTTTTAAATATTACAAACACTGCAAGTACAATAAGCCCAAAACCAACAAGATGGTTCCATGCAAGCCGCTCCGTTTTAAAAAACACCAGTGTAAAAACCATAAATATTACCAGTGTAACAGCTTCCTGTATGGTTTTTAACTGTACAAGGTTAAATGGGCCGCCATATTCATTTGACCCTGCGCGGTTGGCCGGCACCTGGAACACATATTCAAAAAAAGCCATGCCCCAGCTTATTAATATTATGCTAAACAACCCAAGGTTTTTACCCCAACTAAACTCTTTAAATTTTAAGTGGCCATACCAGGCAAACGTCATAAACGTGTTGGAGATAAGTAAAAAGCAAACAGTTTTAAGCGCACGCATATAATTTAAATTTAATGCAAAATAAAGATAGTAGCTATTGCTTTACAGCGAGCGTTTAAAAATGTTCATCGCGACCTAATAAAAATGTTCCCAGTCAGGGGGTGCGGGGTGCGTAAGCTCGTATATCATACGATCCCGTTCCGTAAGATTTACCCAATATTTATCTACTTCAATTATATAATTTTCGCCATTACCTGTTCTCCAGAAAAAGTCAAGCGGGTCAATGCCGGGGTATTTTTTCCATGGCGGCAGCAGGTCATTTTCAAGCAGGTTGAAATGACCGAACGTTCTCAAAAAATCCCTGGTCTCCATCAACGCAAAACCAAGCAAATTTAAGCCCCAGGCGGTAACATTGCCCGCCATGCTGTGGCTTTCGGCCATGCCAATACCCCAAATATTATCTGTGGGGCTGGCCTCTGCAATAACATGGTCGCCCGTGCTTAACAGGCACTCAGCCAATGGTTTATGCTGGTTAAATTTGTGAATGTTGCCCGCCTTTACAATCTCAAATCGCTTTTCGATCCATAACCGCTCGTCAAAACCGGCTATTCCCCTGCCAAGCTTTTTTGCTTCTGCGGGTGTGGCACAATTAACTATTTTTTCAAAACTCCCCATGTCGTCAAACAATAAGGCTTTTTGGGCCATCATCCAATGCTCTGCTGTTTTATACGCAACACCGTCAACAATAAATAATGAAGGATACCACTGGCTAAAGCAAAATTTACCGGGAGGAAGTTTTTGTTTGTTGGTGTGTCCCCAAAAAAACAGGAACGAAGGGCTGGCGCCTTTCTCAATTTGTTGTGTTAACAGTTGCAAGCTATATCGCTGAGGCATTTAAATTTTAGTTTCAGGGTTTATTGTTGACCGATCCGTTTGTAAAAATAAGAGGTTTGCCGGTTTTATTAGCTTAATTGTTATTTTCACACACTATTACCACCTGCCATGAAAAAGATTGCCCTCGCCGTTATATTACTGCTGGCTGCTGTACAAAACTATGCACAGCAAATTGCGGACAACATACTGCACAAACGATGGAAAGCTTTTTGGATAGATGTGCCCGGCGCTGCTGCCCATGGCTATGGCGTGTACCATTTTCGTAAAGCATTTAAGCTTGCACAAAAGCCGGCGCATTTTGTTGTGCATGTATCGGCAGATAACCGGTACAAGCTATACATAAACGGCGCGCAGGTTAGCTTTGGCCCTGCGCGGGCTGATGTATACAACTGGAATTTTTAAACAGTTGATATAGCGCCCCAACTGCATACGGGCGATAACACCATTGCTGCTATTGTTTGGAATTTTGGCGATGAACGGCAGGAAGCACAAATAAGTTATGAAACCGGTTTTATTTTACAGGGTAACACCACCGATGAAGATGTTGTAAATACTAACAAAAGCTGGAAGTGCATGGCCGATAGAGCTTACACCCCAGTGCAGCCACAGCTTATTTATACTTACTATGCAGCCGGCCCGGCTGAAAAGGTTGACTATAACTTATACCCATCTGGCTGGCAGCAAGGCAGCTTTGATGACAGCAAATGGCAAGCCGCGCACCAAATGTTTGAGGGCCTGCCAAAGGGTGTGTTTAATTATACGCTTGGCTGGATGCTGGTACCACGCGCTATACCGCCAATGGAACTAAGCGTGCAACGGTTACAGGCAGTTCGCAAAGCTGAAGGTATTAGTATTAGCAATGATTTTTTACAGGGCGGGAAAGGTTTTACTGTGCCTGCCAATACCAAAATAACACTGTTGGTTGATCAATCGTATCTTACTACGGCGTTCCCGGTACTGGAATTTAGCAAAGGCAAAAATGCTGTAATAGACCTCGGTTATGCTGAAGCACTTTATATTAACGAGAACAGTAAAGACTGGCGTGCCGAACACCAAAAGGGCAACCGCAACGAAGTGGAAGGCAAGCGCTTTGTTGGCGTTAAAGATGAAATTATTTGCAGCGGCGGCGATGATGAAACTTTTAGTCCGCTGGTTTACCGCACATACCGTTATATACAATTGCAGGTAGAAACAAAAGACGAACCGATTATTATAAATAATCTGTACGGCATGTACACTGGTTACCCGTTTACCTATAATGCCGGTTTTACAAGTAATGATACTACACTTAACGCTATACTAAATGTTGGCTGGCGTACCGCAAGGCTTGATGCCCAGGAAACTTATGCTGATTGCCCTTACTATGAGCAGTTGCAATACGTGGGCGATACGCGTATTCAGGCACTGGTATCGCTATACAACAGCGGCGACTGGCGGCTACCGCGTAACGCCATTAGCCAAATATATAATTCACTGATGCCGGAGGGAATTACACTTAGCCGTTACCCAACAGCTAACCCACAGCAAATACCCACTTTCTCCCTTATATGGATAGGTATGCTGCATGATTATTTAATGTACCGCGGCGATACCACTTTTATACAACAAAACCTGCGTGCGGAAAGAATGATATTGAGCTTTTTTAAACAACACCAGCAGGCAGACGGCAGCCTGCGCAATGTGCCTTACTGGATATTTAGCGACTGGTGTAATGGTAAAGGCTGGCACGATGGCATTGCCCCTATTGGTAAAGATGGGTCATCCGCCATGCTTGACCTGCAATTGCTGATGGCTTACCAATTAGCTGCTGATATGGAGAAGAAAATAGGGCTGCAGGAATTGGCGGATGAATACAATAAACAGGCTGCGCTTTTGCAAAAAAGCATTGTTACTAATTACTGGGATGGCGTCAGAGGCCTTTTTGCCGACACAAAAGATAAAGACTGCTACAGCCAGCATACCAGCGCCCTTGCTATTTTAACCGGTCTTAAAACAGGTGTAAATATTAAAGCGCTTGCGCAAAAGCTGATGGCAGATACCAGCCTTAGCAAAGCATCTGTTTACTTTAGGTATTACCTGCACCTTGCCTACAATGCAGCCGGGCTTGGTGATATGTATACCGGCTTGTTAGGCATTTGGAAAAAGAACCTTGAAATGGGCATGACCACCTGGGCCGAGATTGACGACATTAACGGTACCCGCAGCGATTGCCACGCATGGGGCAGCAGCCCTAATATTGAGTTGTACCGCATTGTGTTGGGCATTGACAGCGATGCACCGGGCTTTACAAAAGTAAAGATAGAACCACACCTGGGGAACCTTACAACAGCATCAGGATTTATACCGCACCCGGCGGGTAAATTAAGCGTATTATATAAGTTTAATGAAATAACAAAAAAATGGACTGTAGCTATTGTATTACCCGGCACAGTTACAGGTACGTTTGTATGGAAGGGCAAAAGCTATACCCTGCAAAATGGTGAGAACAAAATGCAGATGGATTGAAAACCGCTAAGGGCTTTCTATCAGTTAAGGCAACCAATATAAATGTTGCTTTTATCAGTGATTAAACCGGCATTTCTTATCTTCATATAATGAAAAGTGTTTTGCTTATACGGCATGCTAAAAGTAGCTGGGACAGTACAGTGTTGAAAGATTTTGACCGCCCCCTTAACGAGCGTGGCCTGCGTGATGCGCCGGCCATGGCAAAACGCCTGCTGGAAAAAGATGTAGCTATTGATGCCTTTTTGTCAAGTACAGCTAACCGGGCTATAACCACCTGTAATTTTTTTGCAGAAGCGTATGGCAAAGAAAAAGCGGTTATTACTTATAAGGAACTATATAATGCCGAGCCGCGGATATTCAGCAGAGTAATAAAAGGAACAGACGATAAGCTGAACAGTATTGCCATTTTTGCACACAACCCCGGCATAACAGATTTTGCCAACAGCCTTACCAATACACGTATTGACGATATGCCCACCTGCGCCATTTTTGCTGTGCAGGCAGATATTGAACACTGGAAAGATTTTGAGAACGCAGTAAAAACATTCCGGTTTTTTGATTACCCAAAAAACGCATAACTCCCTCAATATTTATTCACCAAAGGTTACAATTACAGGCTTATGATCGCTATGGTGCTTCCAGTCGTTATAAGGGCCAACCTCAACTGATTGCAACTTATCCATAAAATGTTTTGAAGCAAAACAATAATCAAGGTGATAGGGCTTGTCTTCATGCCGGTATAAATAAAAGGTAGCATGTTCTTCTTTGCCCTGTACCTGTTTAAAGTGGTGATGGTATGTGCTGTATATTTCTTTTTTTTCAAGCCAGGCTACAACATCAGTATGGTTGCCTTTTCGGCGTGGCTTGTCCCAAATAGTATTGCTGTTAAAATCGCCCGCAATAATGGCTGGTGTACCTGACAGCAGATCTTTATAATGCCGGATGGCTTTCCATACCTGGCCTACATATTGGTTTGGTTTATCCTGCGGGTTATTGGCCCAAACCGCAAATAAAGTAAAATCAACAGCGCCGCCGGTAACGGCTACAGGCAGTATTGTTTTAAAGCGGGGCTTATGAATATTTAGCAGTTGCAGCTTATAATTATTGAACGACAAAACCGCAAGCCCTTTATGCTGGTTATCTCCCCACCAAATTACAGAAGTTGGTTTTTCTACGTCATCGCCAAATAGCAGGTTATCCGGGCTTTCACATTCGGATATAACAAGGATGTCAGGCTTATGAGCCAATAACAGGTGCGCCTTGCGCCTGTAGGCCATATTGCAGTTCCATGTTATTAGTTTTAATGCCGGCATTTGTGCAAGTTAGCACATTGAAGATATTGCTGATTTTGGGATCGAGGAATGTTGAGATTTAAACGTACAAGCTATTAAATGCCAAAGGCAAACCAAATAGTTTGCACCTTTGACCGGGCTTAGGGTTGAAGATACTTCTGCAATCTTACCCTCTCAACCTTGCCTGCACTTCTTCCCAACTATATTCTTTAACCATTTCTCCATTTTCAAAAACGGTTACCAGCTCATCGGGTAACTTGCTGCCGGCATCTTCCCGTATGGTTTCATATATACCATTGTTTTTTACCAGCTTTAACCTGCCAGCTTTACTTTGTTTGAATGATTGTTCTATCTCGCCCTGTGCATTTAGTTCAACGGGGTTTTTTCTAACATCAGTGGGCTTGTCGTTTATTTCGGCATAGCTGCACTTTATGGCAAATTTTTGCGTGTCCCTGTCAACTTTTTGCAGTAACGCGCCGCCCATTCCCAGCACAAGGTTTTCAGCAGAAATGCCATTCATTTTTAGCACCTGGTAAATGTGTAAAATACTTTCGTAGTTAATGCCATCGCCTTGAATAACCCTTACCTGGGGCGGTAGTACGCGGTAGCCTTTATCATTGATGGTAAAGCCGAATTTTTGAAACAGTATATCAAAAATTGATAATAGGGTTAAACCCGGGTCGCCTGAATCGGGCCTTATTACCAGTGTGCCTTTGCGGCTTAACACAAGCTGTTTCAAATCCGCACCCCAATAGTCAGCACAGGCGCGGAAGATGTTGTATGAGTCAGACACGCAGGCTACAATACCTGTTGGGTATGTTTGCAGGATGTGCCTGAACATTTCCAGCTCACCAGCTTCTCCAAGCATCGTCATTACGCTGTGCTCTGTTGCCGGTACTGATGTGCCGGGTACTGATTGCGCATGGTAATATTCTTTTGCATAAGCATTGGCAATAACGGTGTCGCTACCCTTAAAGCTAAGCAGGTGCGCCATGCCGCCAATACCCGCACTTTCAACAGAACTTGCACCACGAAACCCAAAATCATTCAATACAAAATCAATGCCCGCCGCACTTTTATCATCGGCTGTTTCGGCGTAGTACATAGCAACCACTTCTTTTATTTTGGCAGACAGTGTTGCAACAGTTACCGGGTACCACGCCTGCATTAACATTGTTTCTAAAAAGTTGGTAAGCCAGTAGCAATGGGGGTCGTTGTTTTCGATGGTCATCAAAGCGTTGTGAACGGGCACTTTAGTGCCTTCGGGCACAGCTTTGATTGTAACGGGTAACCTGCCACCGTATTTGTTTATAATGTATTCAAAATTAGCAGCATCAAACACATCTTTGCGGCCAAAAATATTTTCCAGGTAGTATTGGCCTTCTTCAATTTTTGCCTTGGTAATTACTTCGCCGGCCAGGTATTTTTTAAGTATATACTGCAGTCCAAAAAATACGGTTTCGTCAAACATGCCACCCCGGCTTTCCATATAGCTGTATACTTTTTGTGTGCCGGGTGTGTATAGCTTGTGGTGTGAATATTTATAAGCGTCTGCAAGAAGTATTAAGTTAGTGTGCATAGTGTTTGATGTAATACTAACTTCAAATATACGGCATACAAAATGGCCTGCGATCGATATTGTAACGCCTGTTTGTTAAACGGTAACAGCTCATTTATTTTACGGCATTACCTTTATACAAACCAATTAGCCAGTATGAGATTTTTTGCAGCAGCCGTTTTAGCCTTAACTATTCAGCAGGCAATGGGGCAAACCCATGCTAAAATGGATTTTGAAACTTATAACCCGCCTTCAACACTTGTTGTACCCGAGCATAAACTGGTACGCGCCAAATACCCTTTTATTGATGTGCACAACCACCAGTGGGATATGCCGGGCCAGGATATTAAAGAACTGATAAAGCAAATGGATGCACTTAACATGCAGGTAATGGTTAACCTTAGCGGCCGCGGCTACAAAGATGTTAATGGCTACCTTGATGTTAATGGTAACGATTACCTTGTAGCATCGCTAAACAACATAAAAAAGCAAGATGCCCGCAGGGTAGTTTTGTTTACCAATATATCGTTTACGGGTTTTGGCGAACCGGGCTGGATTGATAAAGCTTTGAAAGAACTTGAGGAAGACGTAAAAGCCGGGGCAAGAGGTTTGAAAATATACAAAGACCTGGGCCTTGAGTATAAGGATAACAAGGGCAAGATAATTCGTGTGGATGACCCCCGCCTTGACCCTATATGGGCAAAATGCGGCGAGCTTAAGATACCTGTTATTATACACACGGCCGACCCCAAGCCCTTTTGGCAACCTATGGATGCCAATAACGAACGGTGGCTTGAGTTGGCCACACACCCAGACAGAAAGCGTACCAACACTAACCCTGCACCATGGGACACATTAATTGCTGAGCAACACCGTATATTTAAACGCCACCCTAATACAACCTTTATTGCGGCCCATTTTGGCTGGTATGCCAACGACTTAACAACGCTTGGTAAGCTGCTTGATGATATGCCTAATGTGGTTGTTGAGTTTGGCGCCGTTATAGCCGAAATTGGCCGCCAGCCACGCATGGCAAAAACTTTTTTTACCAAATACCAGGACAGGATTATGTTTGGTAAAGACAGTTGGGTACCCGAAGAATACACCACTTATTTTCGCGTGCTTGAAACTGAGGACGAATACTTTCCATACCACAAAAAGTACCATGCATTTTGGCGCATGTATGGCATGGGCCTGCCCGATAATATATTGAAAAAGATATACTACAAAAATGCTTTGCGGGTGATACCCGGGCTTGACAAAACCATGTTTCCAGAATAGGGCAAGTCGATAAGCCACCAGTCAATCGGCCATTAAGGAAATCCCTGGCAGGGTAATATATTTTGTTACGGGCTACATGCTTTCATGGCGGCATCGTTGCCACGCCAGGTTTAGCTTTGGTAATGTTTGCAACACGCACAATTAACGCTGGAGTATTTTACCCCCAAATTGCATCTGACAGTTTTTTGGCGTTGGCCCCGTTATTAAACAGGCTGGTAAGCAGCACTCTTCTGGCATCGCCCTCCTGGCATGTAAAGGGTTGATGGTATAATGCTTCAATACGCTGGCGCATGGCTTCTTCCGTATCGGTAACGTGGCAAAGTTCTTCAAGGCCGCTGCCAAAAACGGTAGCGGAATTTACAACACAATGCCGCCCGTTAAATAAAGCATTCAACAATTTTATTTTTATTCCGGTACTGCTAAAAGATGGCAATATGTTTATATGCGCTTTAGCAATCATATCCTGCATGGTGGCAGCATCCGGGTTGGCAACAACGCAGGTTTGCTCATAATTCTTAGCTAGCTTCTGCAGCTTAGCCGAAGGATTTTTGCCTGCTATAACCAGCGGCATTTTTAAACCGGTAAATAGTTTTATAAGCCATATTGCCGCCTTCTCGTTCATGCCAACCGTAAGGTCGCCATGGTACAGGCAATAAGCGCCCATGCCCGGCAGGTTTTGCACTTGCCAAACTGCAGGTAAAAATAACGGCATATAATCGACTTTCTCCGCACCTAACACCTTACTGTATATATCTGCATCACCGGGGCTTACGGTTAAAAAGGTTGTGTTGGCCGCAGCAATTTTTCGTTCATATTTCTTTAGCAGCCTGCTTTCTAACAAGTAATACAATTTTGATATAAAACCGGCACCCGCTGCTGCAAGGCTTTTGTAATACAGGTACTCAACATTGTGCAGCCGCACAATTGTTTTACGGCCGGCAAAGCGGCTGTCGGTTAGTAAATAAGTGCAATGTACCCCTTCCATTAAAATAGGATGATCGTCTTTAAGAAGGTTATTAAGCAATTCTTCATTTTTCCTGCTGCTAACTATGTAAGGCAGGTGTGTTGTAAAAGCGCCATACCCTGTGCGCCGTGTATAATATTGCACGGACGCACAGGGTTGCTCAAGCGCCGGCTGTTTGCCCCTGCCATAATCAAAGCAGTGCAAATGAATGCAGATGCCCAGTGCATGCAACGCCTGTAGTTTATAAAACAGGTCGTACACACCTCCATAATTAACGGGGTATGGTATGGTAAGGCATATTATGTGTAAGTGCTTTTCCAAATAATTATTACACCTGAATGGATAAATATTATAATTTAATCAAGTCACGCCTAAGTTATTACCTGCTAAAATACGGGCATAAAAAGCTACCAGCTTTTTTTCTTCCTGCTGCCATTGTAAATGTTTGCGCGCTTCTTTGCAATTGTTTGCAAGCAATGTATATAAAACATCATCTTCAAGCATTTTGTTTAACGCAGCCGCAATTGTTTTGGCATCGGTGTCATTTATAAGCAAGGCTATATTATAAGCATCGTTTATGGTTTTGTATTCAGGATATGCTACACAAACCTGGGGAACGCCAGCCATTATATAATCAAAAAAGCGGTTACCCAATGAGTAATATTGGTTTAGGCCCGTTTTCTCAAACAATGTTACAGCGACCCGGGCATTGGGTGTTATCTTTTTTAATTCGGCAGGCAGCACATACCCTTTCAGCTCAACCTTATCCTCAACATGGTACTGCTCAACAAGTTGTTTAACCTGTGTAAAAAAGTTGCCGTTGCCGCAAACTACCAACTTTGCGTTTACCAACTGCATGGCGGGAATTAAGGTTTCAAAGCAGCGGCCTTCGTTAACTGCACCCTGGTAAATAATAAATATATCTTTGGTTGGCGTTGCCTCTGCCGCCGGGGTAAATACAGGCAGATTCCTCACCACTTCGTAATTAACCTTATACCTGCGCGTAAACTCATCTGCAATAAACTGGTTAACAGTATAGCCGTATTTAAATTTGGGCACGGCAAACTTTTCAATCGCCAGCCAAATTTTATGGATGGCGGGCCGTGATGTAATTTCTACCTGCTCGGTAAAAAGCTCATGGGCATCATATATGCTTTTTTTTCGTTTCAGTGCAGCAGCAAATAAAACAGCTAGTATAGTATCAAGGTCAATGGCGCAAAAAGCATCTGCTTGTTTAAATAGCAGCCAAAAAAACAACCTAAAGTTATACTCACCATAAAACAGCATGCCTTTAGTAAAAAGGCAGGTAATCCTTTTTTGTTTAAAAGGCTGTGTTGTTAGCGGCTTTGAATTTTTTAACCGCCTGCCAACCAATACCACATCATAACCGCTTTGCGCCAGGCTTGTGCAAATGCGCTGCATGCGCTGGTCGTAGGTAAGGTCGTTGGTAACAGTAAGTATAATGCGGTTCAAATGTTGGCTTGTTAGTTTAAGCGCGAAGTTACTTTTTCTTTTTGCGGTATTTTAATTGTACCTGTGCAACACCCTGGTCAATCATTCCTATGGCAGACGCGGCTTTTTCGCTAAGGTCTATTATCCTGCCTTTTACAAACGGCCCCCGATCGGTAATGGTAACCTTTACGGTTTCCCCGTTTGAGAGGTTTTTTACCGTAACCACTGTACCAAAAGGCAGCGTTTTGTGGGCGGCTGTTAATTTATTTTTGTTGAATATTTCGCCACTGGCGGTTTTTTTACCGTTGAACTCGTTCCCGTAGAAAGAGGCTTTGCCGTTTTCGGTAATAAACTTTCCGCATGAAGCAAATATCAAGCAACAGGCAATAAGAATAGAAAAGAGATATGTTTTTTGTGGCATTGGGTTATTGTTTCAGCAGCAAATTTATTTTACCGTTTCGGGTTGAGGTAAAACAGTTTTCCACTTACCTGTTTCTGCATATTCTTTAATAATGTTGTTACGCTGTGTAATAAGCTTTGTCATGTAGCCAGTTAGAAACATGCTGTTTACTATTTTGCCAATTATCCCATAGGGAGATTCAAAATAAAGTTCATCTATCATTACAGTGCCGTTGGCTATCGGTTTAAAATAATGGTGGTGCAACATGCTTTTAAAATCGCCTTTCTTCATCTCATCAGTAAAAAAGGTATAAGGTATCATCTTAGTTATAAGCGTTTGCAATGTTCTCACCTTTAGCAGGTGCTTTGCCTTCCACGTTACTGTTTCGCCTTTTTGTATAAGCCCTGTTATGGTGCCTGCAATGGCTTTTTCATTTGTTTGGGCCATGCTTTTTTCATGCAGGTTAATGCTGCGGCTTAGATCGAAAACAATTTCAACAGGCGCATGAATAACAGTTGTAAGATGGATTTTGGGCATGGCGATACGTATAAGGATAATGTAGAGCTTTGGCTAAAGCCGGGTAACGTAGAGCTTTGATTTTCCCGTGGCTAAAGCCACGAGCTACTTACTAAAACGGAAACTTTACCACCTTAGCTTTAACAGGTGTATTGCGTATATCAATAAATATTTCCGAATCTATTGCAGCGTTCTCAACCGTTACGTAGCCAAGGCCAATGGCCTTGTTAAGAGATGGCGCCTGTGTGCCGCTGGTTACTTTACCAATTACATTACCCGCAGCATCTTTAATAATATAATCGTGCCGTGGTATGCCGCGTTCAATCATTTCAAAGCCCACCAGTTTGCGTTTAACACCTTCGGCCTTTTGTTTTTCCAGTATATCTTTAGCTGTAAAATCAGTCTCCTTGGCAAGCTTCGTTATCCAGCCAAGGCCGCCTTCAAGCGGGCTGGTGGTATCGTCAATATCGTTGCCGTATAAACAGTAGCCCATTTCAAGGCGCAGCGTATCGCGCGCACCAAGGCCGATAGGTTTTAAGCCCTGCGGTTTGCCAATTTCAAATATGGCATCCCATATTTTATCTGCCGCACCGTCTTTATCTTCAAAATATATCTCCACGCCACCCGATCCTGTGTAGCCGGTTGCACTAATAACTACATTATCAACACCTGCAAAAGTGCCCCTAACAAAAGTGTAGTACTTAAGGTTCAATATATCAACATCGGTAAGCGGCTGTAATATTTTGGTAGCGTTTGGCCCCTGTATAGCAAGCAGGCAGGTTTTATCGCTTATGTTATGCATTTCTGCATTGCTGGTGTTGTGTGCTGTTATCCAGTTCCAGTCCTTCTCAATATTGCTGGCGTTTACTACTATCATGTACACTTTGTTCTGCTCAATGCAGTAAATAATAAGGTCGTCAACAATTCCACCTTCATTATTGGTAAGGCAGCTATATTGGGCCTTGCCATTGGTAAGCTTGCTGGCATCATTAGTAGTAACGCGTTGTATAAGATTAAGTGCGTGGTCGCCTTTTACAATAAACTCGCCCATGTGGCTAACATCAAACACACCGGCATTGTTACGCACGGTGCTGTGCTCATCGTTAATGCCGGTATAACTTATCGGCATATTATAACCGGCAAAAGCAGCCATTTTAGCGCCGAGGGCAATGTGTTTTTGCGTAAAAGGCGTATTTTTCATTATACCTTATTTTTAAAGTAAGCAATACCGCAAATGTAATTGAACTGTGTTGCTGGCAAAATAAAAACGGCGGTTGATTGGTTGACTGGTAAGAACCAGTTGATTGATTGATCAGTTTGCTGAATTGTTTAAACAATAAAAACAGCGCCGTATAAATGACGCTGTTAACGATTGCTAGCTTGAAAAATAAACTATTTATACTGCGGTACTGTAAACCGGCTTTTTATTATACAACATTTTTATGCCGATGTAAGCAAACGGCACAAGCCATAAAGTATCGCTTACATGTGCCAGCATATCATTACGCGAAATACGGCTTAACGGAAACATTATTGCCCCTGCACACATTAAAACCGCCACCCAGGTATCAACGGCCCTTACGCGTAACATAACTATACCCAAAATTAGCAGGCTTAGCGGCACCAACGGGCCCGTTTGAAAAAGGAGCAGGTTTGATGCTACAGGGTATTTTGCCAGTGTATCTAAATAAGTTTGGTGCGGAATATTAAATGCATGCGCGTAAAAATCAGCGAAGCCAAAATTTGCGCCTGCAATATAGCCTAAAATGGCAATCAATTGCCCCCATGCAGCATAGCGGGGGTAAGCAGGCTTAACAAACGAAAAAAGTGCAATAAAAGCTGGGATAAGAAATAGTGAATCAATTACTACCAACGTACCGCCTGTTATATTATAACGGCCGTTTTCCCAAAAGAAAGACGAAGCAGCCATTATACACGGGGCAATAATTAAACTTAAGCCCCAAACAGTTTTTTCGGCAAATGTGGGTTCTTTCATACAAGCAATTTTGGGCGAAAATAATTTTTGGTAAGGGAAGAACCCCTGCCTGAGAACAGGAAAGGGTTCTATATGCTCCCAACCTAACCGAGTTTATATACTGAATCTCTCAATAAATGCAATTGGTAATGCAAGCCTTATTTCAGCTTTAGCCTGTTTGGCCGGTAAACTGTCTTTTTTGTTAGTTGCCGGTTTTTTAGCAGGCTCTGCTTTTGGGGCAGAAGGCGCCGTTGAAGGCTGTTTGTAATGGTAAGTGCCAGTGCCGTTACCGGTAGTAGTATCAGCTTTCACCTTTGTATCCGGCTGTGCAGGCGTTGCATCGTTTCTTTTCTTATTGTCGTCATCGCCGTTATCATCGTTGTTCCTGTCTTCTTCCCTGTCAACCCTTACCAGGCGGCCACCCCTGTTTATGTATTCATGATCACGGTCAAAATCATAGTATTTACGTTCATCATTGCCATTGTCTTCATAATAATTCCAATCATGCATAAATTCAAAATGTTCTTCCTGGCCCCAACCTGCAGCGCTTTCGTTAACCTGTATTCTTTTACCTGGTGGAACGGCTATTGTAATTTCAATTAGCTGGTTGCGAAACTTTTCATTTCTTGTAAAGGCTATAAAATTGTTTATATATAATATGCTATCCTTTTGGCGAAAGGCAAAGTTTAATTTTTCTGCCAGGTCTTTCGCCTCTATTCTTGACGGACCATTAGAGTATTTTTTAATGGTTACTGAAAAACCGCTGTCGTTAGTAGTTGTTAGCCTTATGCGTGTATTTTTTACAAAAGCAGAATCGCCGTCAACTGTTTCAAAGGGGTTAAACCTATACCAGTAATGCTCGTCATCAGTAACAGGAAATATACCTCTTATCTCAAGCTTGTTTAACCTTGGGCTTGGTATATTAATAGACTGTTCGTCAGTATGTGTACGATATTTAAAGTCGTTATACAGCGAAGTTATTAAACCAATAAAGCAGAATAAACCTACAAGCCAAAGTGATACAAAAGTGAAACGTATTACCCTTGCATTACTGCGCATTTTAGCAACCCTGCGTATTATCCATGTTATTATGCCTACTATGGGCACCCAAATGAATAGTAATAATGTACCCCACGCAAAAATGTTCTCCCAACCTGAAGCTATAAGAAAGTTTTTATTGGGTAACAGCCCTGTTAAAGCAGTGCCGGCAACAAATAAGCCTACAACGACCCCAAATAATACACAACCCAAAACAAAGTAAACAAATATTTTAACCAGCAGACCTATTACATAGCCTACGCCACTGCCCCCACGCCTTGCTACCGTTCCGGCTTCGCTGCTAAACTGGCGGCCACGTTCGCCAAACTCTTTGCCAAAATGTTGTGCCCTTTCACCTACTTCTTTGCCAAATTTTTCAGCTCTGTCTTTAAAGCCACTCATATCGCTCTGAATAGTATTTTTAATACTGTTCAGGTCAACACGCTCCCCCTTCATCTCCAACTTTTCCGCTGTGGTTTGGGCTTCAGGAAATATTATCCATAATATTATATATATAAGCAGGCTGCCGGGGCTGAATGAAAAACTTAAAAAGTTAGGGAAATCAAAATCGCCCCAATGGTGCCACCTGAAAACTACACTTATAAAAGGTATAAGAAACAGTACCCTTGGTATCCAAACATTTACACCAAAGTATTGGCCCAAGCCGCTGCACACGCCGGCTATCAGCTTGTTTTCAGAATCGCGGAACAGGCGTTTTTTGGTTGAGCCTATTACTGCAGATGCTGTGCTTGGCACTGCTACCCACAAAACCAGGTAGGTTATAAAGCCAAAGCCAAAGCCAAAGGCGAATATTACAAATAGTATACGTACCACCAGCGGGTCAATGCCAAAGTAGTTGGCTATACCTGCGCACACACCTGCAACAACCTTATGGTTTTCGTCCCTGTAAAAACGGCCGTGGGGTTTGGGAGCATTGGCATAACCATCGCTGCCGGTATTACTTGTTGTATTTGATGAGGTGTTTTCCTGCTGGCTGCTGTTTGCACCAAGCTGGCTTTGCACTTTTGCCTCGTCATCATCAAAATCCTCGGGGCGGCCCATGCTGGCTATAATAGCCTCTACATCGCTATCGGTAATGCAGGTACTTCCTTTTTTAAGCACTTCAGCAAACAGTTCCCCAATCCTGCCTTCTATATCATTTATTATTTCATCCCTTCCTTCTTCGTTCGCAAAGTAGCGGCGAAGGCTTTCGGTGTATTGCTTCAATACATCGTAGGCAGTCTCCTCAATGGGTATCACCCTGCCCTGGAAGTTTATGTTAATTACCTTTTTCATGTCAAATAATTTATTGGTTAGTTGGGTTATTCTGTTGTTTTATTTTCCTCTTGTGGTGCAGTTAATGCTTTTACTGCATCAGCCAACTCGTTCCAGGTCCTTTCAAGTTCCCCATAAAACTTCAGGCCTTCTTCTGTCATTACAAAATATTTACGTGGTGGCCCGCTGTTGCTTTCTACCCAGCGGTACGTTAGCAGGCCTGCGTTTTTTAAACGTGTAAGCAATGGGTACAGGGTGCCTTCCAGGGTATGCAGGTTGGCCGATCTCATTTTTTCCACAATATCACTGGGGTAAACCTCACCCTGGCGAATAATGGATAGAATGCAAAACTCCAATACCCCCTTTCGCATCTGGCTTTGTGTGTTCTGAATGTCCATAACCGGAGTTTTTAGTTGGCCTGCCGTAATACTTAGGCAAAATGGCAGGCGTAAGTTTTAAATTATCTTTTTCATTTTTAGTTTCACTTTCTGCTGTCACAAGTCGTTCACTAAAATCAACTCTTTTACATTGACAACACAAAGATGGGGCTTTTTATATTACTATGCAATACATAGTACCAGTTTTATTAAAGTTGCTTGCAGTGAATAATAATAGGCTTAAACCTTAATTATTGACAATCAGCGTGTTATATTTTTTCAAGCAAAATAATTATTTTTCCGGAAATGATGAACGGCAAAATGGCGTGATGAATAAATTAGGTCCATTTCTGGCCTTTTTGTTTCATGGCCTGCCTGCCCCTGTAAGAAAAAGTATGCTGGAGGAGGAAAAAGGAGGACGCCGTTTACTATCTATTTTGTTCATTTACAACAGTTTATTAATTTTGAAATGCTTTTTCGTTCCAAAATCCCAATCCATTCCCGGCAAACTTTGCGTTCATCCCTTTTGTGCCTGCAACCCTTTGAGTGAAATCCTCCCCGCGGGAAGCCTCATCTTCCGTTGTTGGTCATTTCAGCGAGTCGCTAACTCCAAAAGTCGCTTCCAAAATCCCACCCAATGTAGCTCTGGGATGCTGGAGGAGGAAAAAGGAGGAATGCATTTACCATCTATTCTATTCATTTACAACAGTTTATCAATTTTAAAATGCTTTTTCATTCCAAATCCCAATCCGTTTTGCGGGCAAGTTTTGCGCTCCTCTTTTTGTGCCTTCAATCCCTGTGCGCTAAATCCTCTCTTAGTATAAATCATGCAAAGCCGCTAATGCTATTTATATATACCCTGCAAAAACCTTAAGCCTTAAACCGTCCCCTATCCTTATATATAAAAAAACCATTTTCGTCCGCTGTTTTCCCCAACTTTTTTCAAAAAAAGTTTTCGCGTCAGCCGAAACCTTAAATCTTGCCAAATCCCCGCGTGATTTGTTAGCTTTGCTGCCATTAAAAAAAATAGTATGTCAGAAGACCTTGAGCTGATACTGGACTACACTGAATCTTCAATGCAAAAGGCTATTAGCCACCTTGAAAGTGAACTAACTAAAATTAGGGCGGGTAAAGCCAGCCCGGCCATGCTTGAGGGCCTTACTGTTGAATACTATGGCGCGCCAACGCCAATTAACCAGGTAGCCAACGTTACCATACTTGATGCACGTACCCTTAGCATTCAGCCATGGGAAAGGAATATGCTTGCCGCTATTGAACGCTCAATAATGGGTGGTAATATTGGTGTTACGCCTCAAAACGACGGTGTTCAAATACGCCTGTTTTTGCCGCCGCTTACCGAGGAAAGAAGAAGGGAGCTGGTAAAAAGGGCCTCCGGCGAAGCTGAACAGTCAAAAGTAGCCATCCGAAACATTCGCCGTGAAGGCATTGAAGAAATAAAAAAACTACAAAAAGACGGCCTGAGCGAAGACGTGGCAAAAGACGCCGAAAAGAATGTACAGGACCTTACCGACCGTTTTATTTTGCTGGTTGATAAACACCTTGCCGCCAAGGAGAAAGATATGATGGCGGTGTAGGGGAAGCAAGTCAATAGTCCTTAGGTCAGTAAGGAAGTTGATTAATAAAAGCCAGTTGACAGGTTGATTGACAAGAACAGGAAAGCCTTATCGCATTCACGATTGCCGATTCACGCCTCACGAAATAAATACTCAAACGATGATGTCTCAAGCCCTGCTGGCCGAAATAGGCCACGAATACGCCAACACACGTAAGCTGCTGGAAAGAGTTCCCTTTGAAGATTTTGATTGGAAGCCGCATGAAAAGTCAGCCTCGTTGGGCAAACTTGCTACCCATGTTGCTGCCATACCACAACTGGCAACATCAACCCTTACTGCCGATGAGCTTGACCTTACTAACGGCGCCTACCCGGCCCAAACACTTAACAGCACGGCTGAAATGCTGGCCGCATTCGACAGGCATGTTGCCAAAGCCAAAGAAGCCCTGGCTGCTACCAGCGATGAAGATTTTAAAAGGCCTTACCAGCTTATTAAAAATGGGCATGTTTTATTTACCCTGCCAAAAATTGCGGTGCTGCGCTCATTTGCCATAAGCCATATAATACACCACCGCGCACAGTTACAGGTTTACTTACGCATGCTTAACGTTCCTGTTCCCGGTTTTTACGGTCCTTCGGCTGATGAGCTGCAATGATGCACATTAAAGGCTGGAACACATTTAAGATACGAGGCGTAACTATGAGTTATTACCTATGGGACGTGAACGAACCACAGCACCGGCAGCGATAAAAAGTTGAAGTGAGTGACACAACGAAGTTCAATTTTTATACATTTGCCGGTATAACAACCATATACATCATGCAACTATTAGCAGGAAAAGTTTCAATTGTAACAGGTGCAGCCCGCGGTATTGGGGCAGCTATTGCGCTTAAGCTGGCAGAACATGGCAGCAATGTGGCTTTTACGTATGTTAGCGACAGCAGCGCTGAAAAAGCTGCCGCCCTTGAGGCACAGTTGCAGGCGCTGGGGGTTAAAGCCAAAGCGTATAAAAGCAATGCAGGCGATTTTGCCCAGTGCGAAAGTTTTGTAGCTGATGTTATGAAGGAGTTTGGAACGCTTGATGTATGTGTTAACAACGCCGGCATTAGTAAAGATAACCTGCTATTGCGCCTTACAGCCGAGCAGTGGGATGAAGTGATGAATATTAATTTAAAGAGTGTTTTCAACATGACCAAGCAGGTTATTCGCCCGATGATGAAGGCAAAAGCGGGCAGCATTATTAATATGAGCAGTATTGTGGGTGTTGGTGGTAATGCAGGGCAGTCAAGCTACGCTGCCAGCAAAGCAGGTATTATTGGTTTCACAAAGTCTGTAGCAAAAGAGCTTGGCAGCCGTAACATTCGCTGCAATGCCATTGCACCCGGTTTTGTAGAAACAGATATGACGCATTATTTAAAAGAAGGCGCCGGCGCAGAGGAGTTTTTAAAGAAAATTCCGTTAGGGCGTTTTGGCAAGGCTGAAGAAATTGCTGATACCACTGTGTTTTTAGCCAGTAATATGAGCAGTTATATAACAGGCCAGGTTATTAGCGCCTGCGGCGGATTGAATATATAGAGTGAAGTTTAAGGCTTAAGGGTAAGAATCTCGCGGTAAGACCTTGAAGGTTTCCAAAAAACCTTCAAGGTCTTTTTCGTATATCACTTTCCACAATCTTCTTAATTTTTACCAAAATTGCCTGGCATCGCATAAATTTACTTACTGCCTGCAATTTTTTCAAATTACCTACTATGCTAATGCTTACTGACGAAGAGAAATCAAAAATTAAAGCTGAAGAAGTATTTAGGGAGGAAGTAAGAAAATCACTAAATACACGCAAGAATAGTGCTTTTTGGACGTTTCTGAACTCTGGACTTGGAATATGGTTTTTGTCAACAATAGTAATTGGTCTTTTTACTTATTTCTTCAATGAGTACAAGGAAGCCCAAAAAACGACTAAGGAGAGGGACAGTAGCATCAAACAGCTTGACCTGGAAATAGAAAGTCGCATCTCACAATTTTGGGTTCACCTTGACCCATTAATCAATCATTCAGACACAACTCTTCCTTTGAAAGCCGGAATGTCTTATGATACGGTAAAAGTGCTTTGGGAAGCGTTCAAAAATCCACCATCCTTTAATCCAAAACTTATGACGACAATTTATAAAGATTATGAAACAAGAACTACCATTTCTCTCATGATCGAGCTCTCCACTTTGCTACAGGAAAAATATGGATTATCAACTAAACCTGAAAAATTGAGTTCTGACACGACTCATCCAACCGTTCTTAAACCAATGAAAAAAGATGAAGCTGAAAAATACTATGAAATTAGGAAGATAGAAGATGCCGCCACTTTTATAGGTGGTAATGGCGTCTTCTACAAATCAGACAAACCTTCAATAAAGGAACTTTGGCAGTCATTTTCAGACAAGATAATAACTGACAGATGGAATTACTCATTCCCTTATACCGATTGCCTATTCTGTTGATCTAAACGATTGGCAATAAAAACTGTGTTTGGAAGGAAGTTTATAATCGTTGCCTGAATACATTTGGTCAGCCAAGCTGCATCGTCCTGCTGACCTGCGTCAGCATCCTTTGCATGTCAGGTCGCTGAAAACACCAACCCGGTCAATCATCATTGCCGCCCCTCCTCATTAAAAACCATATTAGTCAACGGTTCTTTAATTGCTTGTTTTATATTTGCCACGTTATGAGTATACAGGAAAATAGGTTTCAGGCGATCATTTCGCACGCAAAAGAATATGGTTTTGTATTTGCCAGCAGTGAAATATATGACGGTTTAAGCGCGGTATATGATTATGGCCCGTGGGGCAGCGAGTTGAAGAAGAATATTCGCGATTACTGGTGGAAGAGCATGACGCAGCTACAGGAAAACATTGTGGGTATTGATGCTGCCATATTTATGCACCCTACTACCTGGAAGGCCAGCGGCCACGTTGATAATTTTAGCGACCCGATGATTGACAACAAGGACAGCAAAAAACGCTACCGTGTTGATCACATTATTGAGGGCCATGCCGATAAATTAAAGGAAGAAGGTAAAGAAGCCGAGGCCACCGCTTTACTGGCCGAGCTTGATGCCCTTATTGCCAAAGAAGATTACGCCGGCCTTAAAACTCTTATAGAAAGCAATAAAATAGCCTGCGCCGTAAGCGGCACAGTTAACTGGACGGATATTCGCCAGTTTAACCTGATGTTCAGCACACAAATAGGCTCTGTAGCAGAAGAGGCAGATACTATTTACCTGCGCCCCGAAACAGCCCAGGGCATATTTGTAAACTTTTTGAACGTGCAAAAAACTGCACGCATGAAAATACCTTTTGGCATTGCCCAAACCGGTAAAGCCTTCAGGAACGAGATTGTGGCAAGGCAGTTCATCTTCCGTATGCGGGAGTTTGAGCAGATGGAAATGCAGTTTTTTATACGCCCCGGCACACAAAAGGAATGGTACGAATACTGGAAAGAAGCAAGACTTAAATGGCACCTTAGCTTAGGTATACCGGCCGAAAAATACAAATACCACCCGCATGTTAAGCTGGCGCACTACGCCGATGCCGCACTTGATATTGAATATGAATTTCCAATAGGTTTTAAAGAAGTGGAAGGCATACACTCAAGAACCGATTTTGACCTTGCCAACCACCAAAAGTACAGCGGCAAAAAAATGCAGTACTTTGACAATGACATAGACCCTGCCACCGGCAAACCGTATGGCAATTATATACCATACGTAATTGAGACCAGTATAGGGCTTGACAGGATGTTTTTGTTGATTTTAAGCCATGCTTACGATGAAGAAAGCTGGACAAAAGAGGATGGAAGTGCCGATGGAAGGACCGTTTTACGCATTCCAGCCAAAATTTCACCGATTAAATTGGCTATTTTGCCGCTTACTAAAAAGGATGGATTGCCCGAAATTGCCCGCAATTTGATGGAAGAATGCAAGCCATATTTTAAGTGTTTTTACGAAGAAAAAGACCAAATTGGCAAGCGCTACCGCCGCCAGGATGCAATAGGCACACCGTTTTGCGTAACAATTGACGGCCAAACAGCCATTGACCAAACCGTTACCATAAGGCACCGCGATACCATGCAGCAGGAGCGGGTACCCATTAGTGACATTAAAAACATAATACTAAGCGCTATTATGTAAAATAATTATTATTTTTGTTGCTACCACCCCCAAGAAAATTTTTTTTATTTGTTGTGCATCAGCGGTAAACCATTTGTTTGGCATACCGTATGTACTAACAGAAATTCCGAAAATTTAAACTTGGATACTATGACACACACCCTTGGTTTTTTATTCTCTACCAGCTTCACAATTTATTCGCTGGCAATTAGTGGCGTAATAGGCGCTGCTTTAGGTTTCTTTTTAAGGCTTGCCATTAATGCAAAGCAAAAAAGCAACATTCTTAAACTTGAAAACGAGATGCTTAGCAACCATTCGCGCATCTTATCTCTTGAAAAACAAATAAGCATGCTTGAAAAAGACAATTTCGAGCTGTCGAAAAGTATCCTTAAAAAACCTGAACTGAAAGTCTCGTAAAACACCCAAAGCTTGCTAACCGTATAACTCAAAATGAACGTCTTTTTTAGAGTACCCTAAGTCAAGCAATTTTTTACGGGCATCATCAATCATGTTTTTCCAGCCGCACAAAAAGAAGTGTGCATCTGGCTTGTCTTGCTGTATAATATCTTCATATACAGCATGCACATAGCCCGTGCGTACTCCTGGTTCAGTCTCGCGGGAATAAGTAGGCAAATATTTGAAGCCGTCCAATTCGGCTTCCAGCAGCCTCATTTCTTCACCGTACAGGCTGTCTTTTAACAGGCGGCAACCAAAAATAAGATGTATGTTTTTATGGGGCAGGCTATGCAGTTTAATGTAATTGGCCATGCTTCTAAATGGCGCTATGCCCGTACCCGTACATATAAAAAAAAGATCTTTATCAACTTCTTCAGGCAGGGTAAATACACCCTGAGGCCCCCTTAACGGTATTTCAGACCCTACCGAAACATGGTCAAAAAGGTATTGGGTGCCCAGGCCGCCCTCAAGCAATACTATAACCAATTCAAAAATGTTGGTACCGTCGGGGTGCGATGCAATGGAGTAACTGCGCCAGCGTTTGTTCATTTTTTCATGAATGGGCAGGTCAAGCGTAACAAACTGGCCCGGCTTAAAATTAAAATTCTCCATTTCAGGCACCTGGATCCAAAACCTTTTGGTATTGTACGTAGCGTCTTCTATCCTGATGACTTTTCCGGTTCTCCAGGGTTCCATATGGCAATATTTTAAGGTAAGTTACAAAGGAATTAAGAATTAATAAGTAGTAATTAATAATGGAAGCAGTTGCCGGCAAAGGGCATCGCAGGAATTAACAATTAATAATTGATAATTAATAATGTAAGCACACGTGTAAACACCGGCCCTGGGGAGCGCAATGTGAATTAAGAATGATTGCCAGGTGCAGCCCCGTTTTACCGCATATATCATCATTATGTTATGCTTACAACGCTTTGTATGTACATTAGCTAAAAATTTATTGGATGGAGACAGATTTTTTGGTGATCGGTTCAGGCGTTGCAGGCTTAACCTATGCTATAAAAACAGCTAAGTATTTTCCCTCAAAAAAAGTAACTATTATAACAAAGGCGCAGGCTGATGAAACCAATACCAAGTATGCCCAGGGCGGTATTGCAGGTGTGTGGGATGAAAAAGACAGCTTTGACAAGCATATTGAAGATACCCTTATTGCCGGAGACGGTTTATGTAATAAGCAGGTAGTTGAAATAGTGGTAACCGAAGGCCCGGAACGTATTAAAGAGATTATAGAGTACGGCGCCAGGTTTGACAAAACCGAAAGCGGCGAATACTCATTGGGCAAAGAAGGCGGACACAGCGAAAACCGCATATTGCACCATAAAGATGTTACAGGGATGGAGATTGAACGCGCCCTGCTGGAAGAATTAAAAACATGCCCCAATATTGAGCTGGTAAACTATTGTTTTGTGGTTGACCTTATTACCCAGCACCACCTGGGTTTTTTGGTCACCAAAGCAACGCCTGATATACAGTGTTACGGTGTGTATGTATTAAACCTGTACAACAACCAGATTGAAAAAATACTCTCACCTGTTACGGTGCTTGCTTCTGGCGGCAACGGCCAGGCATATCGCACCACCACCAACCCCAAAATTGCCACCGGCGATGGGGTGGCCATGGTATACCGTGCAAAAGGCAGGATAGAGAACATGGAATTTATACAGTTTCACCCAACGGCTTTATATGAACCGGGCGAATCGCCCTCGTTCCTCATAACAGAAGCTGTACGCGGTGATGGCGGTATTTTACGCAATAAGGATGGCGAGGCGTTTATGGAGCGCTATGACGAACGGAGAGATTTGGCGCCCCGCGATATTGTGGCCCGGGCTATTGACAATGAAATGAAACGCGCAGGAACTGAACATGTTTACCTTGACTGCCGCCACATGGATAAAGAAAAGTTTATACACCACTTCCCCAATATTTATGAGCGGTGTAAAAAAATAGGGATTGATGTAATGCACCAAATGATACCTGTTGCACCCGCGGCACATTATAGTTGCGGGGGTATTAAAACAGATGAAATGGCCCGCACATCTATTATGCGTTTGTATGCCTGCGGCGAGTGCGCCAGCACCGGCCTGCACGGCGCCAACCGTTTAGCCAGCAACAGCTTGCTTGAGGCAATGGTATTTGGCCACCGCGCTTATCTTGATACCATTGAGCGATACGCGGAAAACGACGAATCGGCTGCTGATTACCGCCATTGGCGCAACCAGGTGCCGGACTGGGATGCGAAAGGAACTAACGACCCTAAGGAGATGATATTGATAACACAAAGCCTAAAGGAACTACAGCAGATAATGAGCGACTATGTTGGCATTGTTAGAAATGATGTGCGTTTGCAGCGCGCCTCAAAACGGTTAGATCTGCTGCACGAGGAAACGGAACAGTTATATAAAAACACTAAAATATCGCCCCAGCTTGGCGAGCTGCGTAACCTTATTACAGTAGGTTATTTAATTGTAAAGGGTGCAGAATTTAGAAAAGAAAGCCGCGGCCTGCACTTTAACACAGACCACCCGCAGAAAAGCGAACTGCTGCAGAACATTATTTTGTAAGGAGTTGACAGACTTAAAGTTGAAACAGGCTTCTTGTGGCAAATATTTCAGTTGGCAGCAAATATTCTGTCTGTCATCTGTCAATTTCAACTTTCTTAATCGTATTATCTTTGCCTGATGTACCAGTTAGTATATGGCTTATTTTATTTGATCTCATTATTGCCCTGGCGCGTAATTTACCTTGTAAGCGACTTTGCGTACTTTTTGCTGTACTATGTTTTTAAGTACCGCAGAAATGTGGTAATGGGCAACCTTTTAACCGCCTTTCCCGGAAAAACCGAACAGGAAAGAGTGCGCATTGCCAAAAACTTTTACAAGCAGTTTGCTGATAATTTTATTGAAGTTATAAAGCTTATATCCATCTCAAAAAAAGAACTGCAAAGGCGCTTTACAGGCAATTTTGAACTGTTGAGCAATCTTTACGATACAGGGGTTAATGTGCAGATACACCTGGGGCACTTTTTTAACTGGGAGTTTGCAAATATGGCAGCATCAAGCCAGTGCGCTTATCCATTTGTTATTGTGTATATGCCGGTAAAAAATAAGGTGCTTAACCGTTTGTTTTATAACCTTCGCCAGCGTTTTGGTTCTTTAATGGTTGCAGCAACAGATTTTAAAAAGGAGTTTATGCAATATTCAAAAGGCAGGTATGCGCTGGTGCTGGTAGGCGATCAAAACCCCGGCAACCCTGATGATGCTTTTTGGGCGCCATTTTTTAACAAGCTTACCCCCATTGTTAAAGGGCCTGAAAAAGGAGCAAAAATTAATCGTGCCGCTGTTGTTATGGCCAAATTTTACCCGGTAAAACGGGGGCACTACCAAATACATTTTGAACTGTTAACTACGCAGCCACGCAGCTTACCCGATGGCGAAATAACAAAAAAGATGCTTCAGTTTATTGAACAGGCCATACGCGAGCACCCATCCTGCTACTTGTGGAGCCACAAAAGGTGGAAATGGCAGTTTGACGAGGAGAAGCACCGTAAGCTGGTGGTGTAAGGGGCGTGAATCGCGAAACGTGAATCGTCAAATGGTGACCGCCAGTCTCAGTTGGCGCAGCGAAAGATAGCTTGGGACGACCAATTCGCATTGCATTCACGAATGGCGATTCACGATTCGCTTCTTCTTCCCAAAATTTTCTATGGGTGTATTTCAAATTTTCGCTTTAGGCAGCATTTTTAAATTCCCTTTTTGAAAGAGCAACTATTTTATCCCATTGTCCATTTTTGCCTGCTACCCTCAGGTTGAGCAT
>Ga0265327_10000362_pt1 | contig 86541 bp, 122 predicted proteins | sample 41621metaG_FD_202089 | JGI IMG/M metagenome (GOLD analysis project Ga0265327, IMG submission 202089) | Rhizosphere microbial communities from Carex aquatilis grown in University of Washington, Seatle, WA, United States - 4-16-21 metaG | ecosystem: Host-associated > Plants > Roots > Rhizosphere...
GGCTGAATCGCTCCGGCGATATTCACGCCGTCCGCGACCGTCACCATGAACATTCGACCCGCTTCGACTTTTGTTCCGATAACCTGATTCGTTGCGACGTCCGTAATTGTCACATTATTCGCGGGAATTGGAACCGGCTGCGGATCGATTGGCGTCGGAGGATTGACGACCGGCTTTACCGGATCGACTGGAGGAGTCACGACATTTGGCGTCGGCGTGACGATTACTGTCGGAGTCACCGGACCGGGCTTGATCGCACTTCCGCCAAGCATTGCGGCGATAATCAGTACGATGGTATTGAAAATCTTATTCCAGTCGGTTTTCGCTGGAACGACCGGAACTGGATTTACTTGACTCATTTCCCGCTCCGCAATGTGTCTTTCGAGGCTCAGTACAATCACGCAGCTTGTGGGTTCAGAATAGCCTCGATACGTTTCAACATCGGCAGTAACTTTGGGAGCCATCCCACTGCCTCGACAACCAGAGGATTCGCGAGCAGATTGAACGGCGGAGGAAGTTCCGCCGAAATCGGAGCGAGATTCGCCATGATCGCGATAATTTCAGGCTCCGCGTCGATGATTTCCTTGAGAATCAGAGCGATTCCATTCGCATCGAATGCCGGATTTGTCGGAACTGCTGGAGTTTCGCCGCTTGACATGAGAATCCCTTAGCTGTTTGAGGCTTCAATCAATGCCGCTGCGATCGTCGGAGTGTCGGTCGTGCGGGCTTTCATCAGAGTTGCCGTTGAAATCGCGTCGAGTTTGTCGCGACCGAGCCGAACTTCTCCTCGTTGCCGTGCCGCTCGCCTGGCTTGCGGACGCATTTGATTCAGGATCGACTGATCGAAGGTTTGGCTCGGCACATCGAAATGATCGTTCAGATGTTCCTGCAATGCATCTGCGGTCGCCGTTGAGGGGATCATGGAATTGATCCAGCATTTGAGCACAATCGGCAGAAGTGTTTCTACGAGAGCCGCGATGATAACCTCGGCAATCCCAAGGTTCTGAGCGGAATCAGAGGCGATTGAAGCGGAGAATTCTTTAATCGCCATGATTTGATTCCAAATGGTTGATTTCGCGGAACTCCGATCCGAATTTACTTTCCGCAGTCGCAGTTTTTACGATTGCAGCCGCACGAACAGCGAGTTTTGGTTCGAGTACGGGTCGTCGAGACGGTCGTTCTCGTGGCCGATACGCAGCGTTCGACCTGCGAGGTTCGAACGGGAGTGACGGTTTCGACGGTTCGCGTTTCCACGATCGTCGGGCGAGAGACGGTTTCTTCGACGACGACGGTTCGAGGAGTGATTTCGCGAACGACTGTTTTCGTTCGAGTGACCCCGGCGTCGACCGTAAGGCAAGAGAAAATGCAGGCAGAAACGGTCAAATAATGGAATCGCATTGATATCTTTCTGAATTCGCGGAAGTCGAAAATCTGAAGCAAGTTTGGGATTCCTGCTTCAGATTGTCAATATCATCGCTCAATTCAGAAGTTACGATTCGCTCCGCGTCGGTTATTCGGCGAACGATAATCCGAGTTCTTTCGCTCGAATCGACCACATCGTTTCGGCTTCGCGATAATCCCAGCAGCGGAAATCGACATGGATTCGCGGAACTTCGTCTTCGCCGGTCCAATGCTCGTTATCGGCGGAAAACAATCGCCGTCTTTCCGCAATCAGCATTGCTCGGTCAATTTTCTTGACGTCCCCGAATTCCGCATTGAAATCGATTTGGAACTTCTCTGCGATCACCCGCATGATTCGAGATTCGATCAAATCATATCCGCTGATCATTTCCTTGAGTGGCTTCTGCAAATCGCAAATGAAGGCTTCCGCCGCGTCATGCATCAAGGCCGCAATCTGAGTTTCAGTCGTCAGTCCCGCATCCAGAGCGACTCTCGCACAATGATAGGAATGCTCTGCGACTGAATAAAATGACTCGATTTGACCTCCGAATCGGCATTGTCTCGCCAATCCGCAAGCGATGTCGCCGAGCGTGATTTGATCAGGCTGCGGATCGAGCAGGTCGAGATATTTCCCGCTGCGAAGTCGGATTGTGTCGCCTCGACAGCCGAACGCTCGTTTGATTTCTACGGATTCAATTTCAGTCATGAATGATTCCTTTTCTGCTATCGAGGTATTCTTGTCCCTTATCGGTCAATTCAAAGTCGCCGCTACATCCGCAGCAACATCCGTCTATGAGTCCACGCCCCATCAGTTGTCGCATTTTCGCGAGCACGAGTTTATCAGAGACCCCTATCGGCATTGCCCTGCGGACGGAATTTTCAAATGTGTCTTCAAACCAATTCGCCCACGGATCACAGGTTCGAAGGAATTCGAGAATCGGAACATCCGGGATGTCCTTGCATTGCATAGGTGATTCACTTTCGCGTTCTTCATTGAGATTGCTCGCGAAAGGCCCAGACGCACTTCGCGATTCGGAATTTGATATTTGGATACTCCTTACGATAAATCCCCAAAAGCATCGATGCCTCTGCCAAATCTCGTATCAGACACGTGACGACCTCCCAGTCGTTTTCGCCATCGGATTCTTGGATTACGATATCCTGTTTAATCTGCCACCCGAGACGTTGAATCATCCATGCCCACCACGGTATTGATTCGCTCATAGAGATTCTCCGGTGACAATAGAAACGGTCGTTTTGATTTTCTCGATCAAGGACTCTCGGCTTTTCGTCGGAATCCATCCGTCCACATTGCGTTTTATGCCTGGCCTCCAAAGTGAACGCGATACCGTCGTCGCTCCATCCTTTTCCGCCAGGGCCGGATGTAAGATTTTCGGACTCCATCCGTTCCTGCATCGCAATTATCCTGCCCGAGTACGCGTCCTGACCCGAGTATGATCCCGGATGCGAATCGGCACATAGAGCACCGACAACCTCGACTATATGACCGTCGCAGGCTCCGTCTGTGCCCGGAAAACCTCCTGCTGAAGTGCGAGCTTCAAGTGTTCCGGCAACTCTTTCCCCCGCTTTTCTGCTCGGCGCAGGATGCCCGCGCAAGCCTTCGCGGAGAGAAAGTATTTCTGAGCCACAACCGGTTCCAGAATGTCCGCGAGCGAACACGCCGAACCACCTTCTTCGACGCTGAGCCAGTCCGAAGTATTGAGCGTCCACAAGCCTTCCGCATCCGAAATAACCGCAGTCTCGAAGCGAAAAGAGGACTCTTGCGAAATCTCGTCCGCAGTCAGAGCTTGATAGTCCGGCCACATTTTCCCAGACAACAATTGAGGGTTTAAGTTCATTGATGACACGCAGCATTTCCCAATAGAGTCCAGAACGAGCACCATCCATCAATCCGGCTCGTTTTCCTGCAACTGATAAGTCCTGACACGGAAACCCGCCACAGACGACATCGACTTTTGGAAGGTTTTCGCTTCCGCAGTCGCGGATATCTTTTCTACGCAGCACACCAGGCCAACGAACCGAAAGCACCTTGTTAGCCGAAGGATCAATCTCGACCTGCCATGCGCTGGACATCCCGGATTGTTCGAATCCAAGATCGAAACCTCCCATGCCAGCGAAAAACGATCCAAATGTCAGCACGCCATCCCCCTCAACTGTTGCCGGGTTTTGATTTCAGATCAGACTTATCAATCCGCATCGCATTACACTCGATCGCAGGCGGTTTACTCTCAATCCTCTGTGCCTCGATCGCCGAAAGCCTTCCGAGTTCCGTTCTCAATCGTTCGTGCGATTTGATCAAATGGAAAATCTGAGTTCGCACTGATGCTCCAATATATCCGTCTAAGGCTCTGTCGACGGCAACGTTAATCCTCGCTACCTGCTCAGATTCCATAATCGGCGTCTGCATTTTCTTGGCATCATTGAACGCTAAATGACCTTCGACACAAGCACGGTCATCCCAATTGTCTTCCGGCATCTCACCGATAATTAGCTTCCGGTCATTGTCGCGGAAACTCATAGTTTCACCGCTTTCCTTTGCCGTCACTCCGGCAGTAAGTCAAAACTCCGCACTAATCAGACTCCTAACAGTTTCGGCGAACGATTGCAAATGCTTCACGTCACCATAAATGAACCAACTTCGACGTCGAAATAGAAATCCCTGGTCTTCCTGAACCTCAAAACAATCCTGAACCCCTTCCACCGCTTAGGAACAACTCGACTTACCGAGTATTTGCCGCCTCCTTTAGTAAAGACGCTCACAACAAACTCGTTCTGCCTATGACCCATAAATGTTATCGAGACAAACCACTTCCGGAGGCGTAGCTTTTGAAATAGCGAATCCATTGCTTCCTTGGGACTACCCATAATCTTACTCCTCTTCCCGCATCCGCTCGATCGCGGCGTTTAGTGTGGTTTGCTCGATCGTTGTCAGCGGACCGTCTGGCGTGTGCTCCCGAGTAACGAGCTTGACCGGAATTTCTTCGCCGGATTCGAGCCGCTCACTGAAACGTTTTAGGGCAGTGAGCGTCTGACGCTCTGCCTTCCGCCGCTTGAACTCGTAACGGATCGCATCAATAACCACATAGGCGACTTTGCCGAGTGCACAACCAACCAGTAACGGAACCGCGTAATTGATGATGACGCTCATTTAATTCGACTCCGGAAACGTGCTTTTCCCGCTCTTGATCCAATTCTTAATCCGCCGCTGAACAGCCTCCGATTCCGGCTTGCTCAAAAAACCGTGCAGCGACAACAGCGTCTTGCAATATTTGACGCGGTCGATCGCCGTCTCGGGTTTCACTTCTGTCAGTCGTGTGCCAGGCGTCAAGTTGCATACCTTTCATTCACAGTGAATTCCCTCCAGTGCCGCCCATTGCAGATGTTGCCGACATGTTTGACGCTGACTCCGAACAGCGCCGCAATCTCGCGACGGTCGACTCCGTTGCGCACGCACCGCACGATATGCCGAACCTCCTGCCGCGTCAGTTTGGATTGCGGGTTCAGTTCGCCAACCGTAGGCTGGATGTGGATGTATGTTTTCAAAATGGAACGTCGCCTTCCCCTCGCTCGAAGTATTCGGCAAGTTCCGTCACCTGCACGTCAGATTTCGAATAGGCCGCGATCGGACCGAGGACGACGAACTGATGTCCAGGTTTCTCTTTCGCGAGCCGATCGGCCTTCATTGTATATCTGTTCGCGGTCCGCTTTGGATATTTTCGTTTTTGCCATGTTGCTCTACTTTCAAAATGAAATAAAAACGGGAGCCGCACATTCGTACGGCTTAATCCCGTCTCCTCGCATCGGCAAACGGACTGGCGATAAATCGACAGTTATTCCGCAGCCCCTGCGACGCTTGCCTACAATTCGCTTGGTTCTAATTCGGTCTCTTCGGTCGAATGCGGCTCGTCATCGCCGAATAGCGTTTCTTGTTCCTCGGATGTGAGATTGATCGATGCGAGATTTTTTACGGCCTGCCGATAGTAAGACGGCTTTAATTCCACACCGATTCCGAGTCGGCCATTCATGACCGCACCGGCGATTTCGCTTCCGACGCCCATGAATGGCGAGAAGACTTTCTCTCCAGGATTCGTCCACATTTCTACGCCGCGTTCGATGACATCGAGTTGCAAGGGATGTTGATGACGCTCGTCTTCCGCGTCGCGAGCTTCCTTATATTTCAGGACTCGCGATAGTCTGATGTCGTCCCACACGCACGACGCATAGTGTCGCCAAATCCAATGCGAGAAACGATTCTCCGTCTGCTTTCCTTTCCAATTCTTGAACCGATGCAGTTCCCTTGGGACTTCGCGTTCGCCGCAGTATTTCAGAAATCCATTCTCATGAGTCACCGGGATTGGATTCTCGCCTCGCTTGCGGAATGGAATCAAATAATCCCCTGCCGCGACATTCGTTTTTGTAGAATCTTCCGTAATCTGCCGATGTGCCAACGCCTTCGCCATTGTACGGTTTCGAACTTCAAGCGGTTCTTTCCAAATGCTGATTCGCGGCAAATAGTCGAATCCGATCTTCTGATGCAGCCGAATGATGTCTCCGGGGAAATCGGAATACCCGCAGATGTTCGCACCTCCACAGGGGATGTCGGTACAATGAACCGCAGAGATTCGACCGGGAATCATGATCCGATGAATCTCTCGCACGAGAAACTCATAATGCTCGAAAAACTCCGCATACGATCGTGAATTCGAGAAGTCGCGGTCCGAACTGCTGTAATTGTAGAGGCACGATCCGCCGCCGGCTCCGCTCACGGTTCCAGCCGCTCCATCTACAGCGAACGGCGGAGAATAGATCGACATGTGAATCGATTCTGCGGGAATCGTTTGGATCATTTCCACGCAATCGCCGTTGTACAAAGCGTATTGATCGGTGATCACTTGTTTCTTCACAGCCATGCTGGCAACTCCTCTTTGATTGGGAAAATGTCTTCGTGATTGATGCGATTTGATTCGTTCATGAATTCAACGAGTTGCGAAAACATCTCGTCAGCCTGAACTGCTTTTCGCTGATAATTCGCCCAGACTCGTTCTTCACCTTCGGTCGAAATGAAGTCACAGCGAACCGTTCGTTTTTGACCGTATCGCCAACATCGGCGAATCATTTGGTACGTCTGCTCAAACGAATGGCTGAGAAATGCAGCCATGTAGTTGCAATGCTGAAGATTCAATCCCCAGCAAGCGATCGTCGGTTTCGTCACTAACTTCGAATAGGTTCCATCGAGAAATCCGAGAAGTTTCCTTTCCTTCTCATCATCGGAATCCGCTCCGCTGACCTGCACGCATCCTTTGATCATCTTTTCGAGTAAATCGCCTTCATCGTTTAGATGACACCATGCGATTCCGAAATCATGCGGGTCGATCAGTTCGGCAACTCGCTCGCAGCGTTCTTGAATCGTTGCCCGTCGTTCCTCTCGTTGTTCTTCCAGCGTTACGGCCGGAACATCGAACAATCGTCCTTTCTGAGCATTTCGCCGCTTGATGATCTCTTGTTCGACAACAAGCGGCGGAAGATCGAATCCTTCATCTGAGAATCCAAGATCGGAGGGTTTGCGACAGGCTCTCGCCCACGAACAAACCCATCGCCAAAATGCTTTCTTCGCATGTTCGCGGAATCGATATTTTGATCGTCCCCATGCGTGATGACCGCCTTGTTGCTCTTGCTTGAAAAACATCGTGATCATGTCGCGATAGCCGAGTTCTCCGAGCACTTCGGAGGATGTGCCGAGTTCATGATAATCGTTTGGAGCCGCTGTCGCGGTCGCCAATAACCGATAGGGAATCTTTCGAGTGAACTCCTTGACGATCGCTTTCGTTGCAGAATCCGCGTCTTTAAGGCGGCTCGATTCGTCGGCTACGAATCCACTGAAATCGTTCGGACTGAAATATCCTAGTCGCTCATAGTTCGTGATGACGATCTTTTGATTGATTTTGCCTTCTCTCGATACTTCGGCATTCAATCCAAACTTGCTCGCTTCTTTCGAGAATTGATGGCCGACGGCAAGAGGCGTCGAAATGAGTACGGGCTTGTTCGTATGCTCTATGACATTTTGTGCCCACACGAGCGACTGAATACTTTTCCCCAACCCGCAATCTTCAAGTAAAGCCGATCGCCCTTTTCGGATTGACCAGCCTGTCAAACTCGACTGAAACGGAAACAAAAACTCCGGCATCCAAATCGGTTCGAAGCCGCTATCGTTGTCGATCTGGCCTTTCCGCCGAATAAACTCTTCATAATCGTCCGACATTTCGATCATTCCAAAAAATAGACGCCGATGATCAGTCAGCGAATTCCGCTGTCGCAAGCGACGAATCGATGCGGCAAAAGAGGCGGAATTCATGCTGGATGACTTGACCGGCAGTAACCCCGGCTCGGCGTCTAAGTTCACAAATATTGGGATCGCTTGTTACTGCGGAAGCGATGGATGTTTGTACTCGATTGCTGCTGATTGTGCAAGAACTTTCGAACTATTCTTGAGCGAACGGCATGATCAGATGTTGATAGTCGCCAGAGATGAACATTGCCCGATTATCGCCGTCGATCAATTTGACTTCGACCGATGATCCTTGATCCAAATTCTTCAGCAGATCGGCGACGTATGATCCTCCGAATATGATCGTCAATGGTTCGCCGTCATCGGGAATCGGCATATCGGATTGAGCCTTTCCAATGTCTTGATCCTTGCTTTCGATGATCAACTTTCCGCCGCCGAAGATGAATGTCAATCCGGTTGATTCGGGAGTTTCCAAAACTCGCACTTGACGCACGAGAGCGGAGAATTGATTCACCGGAATCATGACCGTTCGTTTCGACTCTTCGGGCTTGACCAGAACCTTGCGATAATCCGGTAACCGCCCCTGAACTGTCTGAGACGTAATCGACACGTTGCCGATCTTGAACACGACATTGTTATTCGCACTTGCGATCCAACATGGTTCGGTATTCAAAACGCCAGCAATAATTCGCATTGCCGCGACCGGAACAACCGGATTGACGATCGGCCATTCGGGATTATTGACCTTCGAAGCGGCCGCTTTCGCGAGCGACAATCGTCGAGAATCCGTTGATGCGAGTGAGAGAGTTTCGCCCTCGAATTCGACCTGAATTCCGCCTAATGCGTATCGAGTCGTTTTTTCATCGACGCTGAATGATGTTCGTTTGATCCCATCGCGAAGCGGAGTTGCCGCAACGGTGAAATAAGCATCGGCATTGAAAATCGGAATGTCCGGGAACTCTTCGGCATCCTCCAGCCCAAGATTGTAATTCGCCGATCCGCATTTGATCCGCAGCTTTTTGTCAGTGACTGTCAATGTCAATTCATCGCCGCTCGCCTCTCGCAGAATTGCCAACATCCGCGAGGAGGGAATCAGGATTTGTTCTGGTTCCCCGATGTAGGGAACATCGACCTGCATGTGAATTTCGGTATCTGACGCACTGAGAGCGATGTTTGTTCCGTCTGCGATCATGCGAACGTTCATCAAAACGGGCTTCGTCGTCTTGCTCGGCACGACCGCTGAAACGGCCGTAAAGGCATCGCTGAAAACTTTCCGACTGATCTTCATGTGTTCCCTTTGTTATTCGATCACAAATCCCATCGCGATCAGTCGCGGAGATTCATCATCAATCTTGCTTCGACTCCTGACCTGTTTTTTTGTGCGGCCGCAGAATATGCACTTTCCGCCGCCATTCTTCCAGCGATGCTTTGACCCCACTCGCTTTCCTGTTCGCGGATTAACTCCATTGAACTCGGAGCACGGGCGAACATAGAGTTTTTTCGCGTTCATGATTGCGGATTGATTTCTTGGATTTTCATGACCTGCTCATGAATTTTCATGATCTGCGGGAGAACTTCTCCGAGGATTGATTTACCGTGCTCCCAGGAATCACATTCCGCATTTTCCATCAGCAATCGATTGTCGATGGTTCGAATCCCGCAGATGAATGATATTTGCCCATCTAAATCAAATCGCATCACTGCGAGCACAACATCTTCCCATCTCGCCACAATGCTCGAAACTCTTGAGTCTCCGCCAAAATGCGTCTCATCGCTCCATTCCAGTTTTTCATCAGCCATCGAATCTTCCCTTTCAATTGTGTCAAACTCATCGTCATAGAAATCCTCGAACTCGAACGCCGATGCTTCCATCTTTTCGAATGATCGCGACATGATTTCCCCTCATTCACGGATTCTGCATATCGTCTACGATTTGATCGGATACTGAATCTCCGTCCGCGATCTTAAACGCACATCCCGTGCAAAAACATCGAAGGGAATTGTCCCACGGGTATACCCATCCCTGATCCGGCTCAAGATTCTTGCCGCACACGCTGCAAGCATTTTCGGTATTGATTGATCGTTTATCGAAGCACCTGCGTATCGCGATTTTCTTAACTGAGTTTCTCATTATCGATCTTTCACGGAGCGAATCGCTTTTTCTTGGTCACTTTCACTTTCGGGACCGTAATCGTCTGGATGCATTCCGATTGATAGTCGGTCGCCGATGTCTCGAACTTGGCAATCTGCATCGCGATCCGAGCGAGGGCATAGGCGTCGTACTCGTCATCGGTTTCCAGTTCGATTCCGTAGCGGCGAGTCAAACCGACAATGACACCGGTCTTGCCTTCACCTTTCCCTGAACCCGTCGCGAATTTTTTGAGCGTTAACGGAGCGACCTCGTAAATTGGAACCTTCTCCCAAACGATCGCATATCGCAGCAGTCCGCCGAATTCGATCCGCGACCATGCCTGACCTGACATGCTGCCCATTGAATAGGATTCGATGCAGCAACATTCCGGCTTCCATCGCTCAATCAATTCAATGACCTGCGAAACGATTGATTTGTTACGCACCATTCGATCGGCGACGGTCGATCCGAGCGGCTTGGAGATGATCGCGGACTTCTCCATGATCGATCCCGCATCGTCAAGCACGATTACGCCGGTTCGGGTCAATGAAGGATCGATTCCGATTACTGTGCGAAGCATGACTTCCCCAAATTACGACTTTCCTCGAATGTCCGTACCATCCTCCGAAAATCTATCCAAGTAAGCCCGAGTTCGGTCGACTCAAAAAATGTCTCGATTCGAATCCGATCGATTAGCCAACGTTCCGATGCGGTTTCGCGGCTGAACTCTGAAAGATCGCTGAACGTTCCATCATTCATGGTTGATTCCTTTCCTTTAACGACTACTCATCAATACGACCTTGATGATCAGCAGCACAATAACCACGACTAAATTCAGCATTGCCGCTCCGAGCAGAGCCGATATTCGCTGAAAATTATCTTTCATCATTACGATGCCGACCGCGAGAAGGATCCAAAATACCCACAGGGCTCCCCACAAAAAACCGCAGGCGAATTCACTCATTTCGTCATCCTCGATTCTGCCATCGCGATATGAGCTTTGATTTGATCGAGGGCGTCATGATCGAATGTGTTCACGCAGTTCAGTCCTTTCGCATGATCTCCAATCGTCAATATTTCCTCACTCGGCAACACGAATCGGAATCCTGTTTCCGAAGATGAAATCGCTCGCATGTTTCCATCTTCCATTCGTCGTTGCAGAAAACCGATGCATTTGTCTAGCTGCGACTTCGGCGGTTCATCAACTGGCCGAATGATCGGCTTCCGAATCAGGTCGAGAGCGGATTGATACTTCCGCAGAAACTTTTCCAGCTCGCCTTGCAGAGTCGCCGTGAAATCATCGGGATAGACTCGGATGATCAGTGAATCGATTTCATCGCTTGGCGAATAGCTGATGAAGTCGCACCATTCGCGGCGAGTTACCAATAGCGATCCGTGAACTTGGCACTTGTATTCGCTCGGCAGAGTTCCGTTTCGGACATAGCGAATATGTGTTTTCAAATCTGGGCACTTGACTTCGATCATCCCGTTTTCGCCGACAAGAGCATCAGGCGAGCAGCCGTATCTGCCGCAGTCTGATAAGCAGAAACCGACCTCGGTCAGTTCTTGATCCGTTCGCATCGCATACCAGGACCGGGCTTCCGGCTCAGTATCGATTCCGTTTTGCATCGATTTAGAAACGTACGAATCTTCCGGTTCGCACGAGTAAACTTGATCGATCGATTCTGCGATCAGTGAGTCAATGAAACCGTCTTGAGATGTCGACGGAACGCACTTCACCGGACTCATGATCTTGTCGAATGAACTTGCCGTAGGAATCCCCCTTCGAAGCCGCCACCATTCAGCGGACCGTTGCTCAACATTGAACAATTTCATAATCCGCCTCCGACATCAGACATCGACTTCTTAAATCGCTTGTCCAATTCACTGACCGCTTTCGAAAAGACAGATTGCGGCAGGTCTTCATAGACTCTGAATTCCCCATTCGCTTTCGAGGCTTTCGCGAGCCAGTCGATAAATGCGGCTTCTCGTACTGGAGAACCCGCTCGTTCGCAGTCGGTCGCCATTTTGCGAATCTGCTCGCACTGGTCCTCGGTCCATTTGGCGGAATCGGAATTGCCGTCATTATCCTCATCGGCGACAACAATATTAAATATCATCAGAGTCAAATATCGCCGCAAATAGGTAATCATCGATCCGAGACCCTGAACGGCGGTCTTGTTCGCGACTCCCTTTGCTCCCACATCGTCAATCGGAGAATCGAGGAATCGAGTCTTGGAGAATCCGCCAGTATGCTGAACTTCGCAAATGATCCGCCGATGATTCGGCAGGTCTGATTTGTCCTCGCCGAACTCTAGAGCGAATCCTTCCTCCGTATAGATCGGCCGAATCAGATTCGCGACGGTTTCGAGGCGAGCGTACATACTGCCCGTCGATTTGTTTTGCGAATCTCGCACGACAACCGGCATTCGCTTCTGGCAGCGATTCATCGCTTCCGCATATTGCTGTTCTGCGGCCTTCTTTTCCATGCGGTCCTGCAAATCCATGAACTGTGCGATCCGCTCCGCATCGAGGTTCTTTTCGAGGGCCATTTGCAGCAGCGAATAAGGATTCGCGACCTGCACGATTGCCGTCGATGAATTCTCTTCCACGATCGTCGGCTTCCAGTTCGGAGGCTCGTCTACATTGACAACGGTTTCGGCTTCGGCTTCGTCGCTCATGATTGTCCCTTACATTGCAAGATTTCGGTTTTCAGTTGATGCCCGCAAAACGGACAAAACGCAATTTCTACCTGTTCGACGATCGATTCGATCAGTTCGTCGTCGCTCCAGTCGAAGCGAAAATCACTGCCGATTGCGAATATCCCATTACCTCGACCGACAATGATTCGATCGGCAATCGATCGCCTGAGTTCATCGCAACATTCGGCCATGATTTTCCTCCAGACTGCAAAAGAAAAACGCGGGACTCCGTTCCCGCTGTATTTGAGATCATTCCTTGTTCGCGAATTCCTCGAGCGATTCCTTGATGATGCTGACATCGCCGCAGACGCTCAGAGCATAGACGATTCGGCAACATGCGGCCTCGCTGATGAGGGCACATTGTTCTCCGATGCAGACTTCCCAATCTCCACCGTCGTCGATGAACATGACTTCCTGCATCCAGTAGATTCGATCATCCGTTTTGGATTGTTTTCCATATGCGGCAAGAATCGTTTTGGTGTTTTCATAAAGGCAAAAGACTGGTTTCGTTGACATGATTGATTCCTGAGTTTGCGGTTACTGATTCGCACTGAGAAGAATGTTACTCAAGATTTAATCGACTGTCAATCGATTGTTCTGCAATTTTTGTGAGCTGCGGATTTATTTTTCGCCGTCATCAATTTCCTTCCGCCGCACGACGATTTCCGAATTAGCGATGACTCCGATTCTGGCCGATCTGAGCGAGCGAATGTTCAGCAGCATGACTTCGATCGGTCCATCGAGCACATCGCCTTTTTTGCCGATTAGAATCGATTCCTTCGAGTTTCGCGTCAGAACTAGCATTCGTTTCCCTTTCCTTGAGATTGCGGACTTTCAACTTCTTGCATTACGCGACAGATGACCCGCTGTCGCACCGGGATTTAATCTGTATCCTCCGGACTTTGACAAATCATAGCTAACCGTACGAGGATGCTTTTTGACCGGGACGTCGAACTTCGGCTTTTTGGAAATCAACGCCCGTTGCATCGGTCGGGCGAAACCGACTAATAAACCGCCAGCCGCAAGAAGTATGCTTCCAAATGTACCACATTCGCTTCCTCGCGAATCTCCAGCGGTCCCCTCGGTACTCGCTGAATTGCGGATAGCATTCGCAGAATCCGATCATCGAAACCGACAACAATTTCAATCGATAATTGAGACTGTGATCCATTCTTGATTTTACCATTTACTCGCAAGCAAACCGCAAACTCTCCGAATCGTTTAATCCCAGAAACGTCGGCGGGATTCGAACCCGCAATTGCCAGCAATCTAAGGTTTTGGCGTCCTCTTAATTGCTTGCGTCTACCAGTTCCGCCACGACATTTCGACTGTCGGTTCCGCATTGTCGTTGCCGAGATTTCTCTCACTCTGCCATCTATCGCAGATTCTGATCGGGTTTCCGACTTCCGCACCAAACAAACCGGCCTTCACTCTGTTTGGTTGACAACCTTTTCCTCGGTTTCCCGAGCGGCCTTCGTTCTTTCTGAATGTTCTCGAATGGATTGCATTGCCTGCAGAACCCATTCGTTGCGTTCAGCACAGTGTTTGATCTCTTCCAAATTCTTCTCGTAATGATAACTCATCTCACGCATGAGATATTCAATCCTGCCTTCTCTCCACTCGGCCGGTGTTTTGGCTTTCGGATAGATTAACTCCGTCATCCTGCAATCGTGCTCAATGGAATCGCCCAATTGCTCGATCATGAACTGTCGGAATTTAGAGTGCTCTTTAGTAGGAGCGATATAGGATTTCGCGATGGACATCATGGCCGAATATCGTTCGAGTTCTCTCGTTTTCCCTGCTTTGCGATCCGCTATTTCCTTTTCGGCCAGCTCAGTTTCGGCTTTGAGTGCCAATTCAATTTGTTCGTCAGTCATATCGCGAATATCGGCGAGTTGGTTCGAGCATCGCCAAAACTCCTTCGAATGATAATCGGACGGCTCGATCGCTTCGATTGGATCGCTCAGTCCTGATTCTTTCATGTCTACCAAAAATGCTCTCATGCATCCAATCGCGTATTGCTCGAACGTCGTGATCTTGCCGTTCTGAACTCCACTCGTATATCCCGTTGGCATCATGTCTCCTTTATTGCTTGGATTGCAGCCGAGCCTGAACCGACTCGATAACCGTGACGAGCGTTTTGAATTGAGTCTCGACCAGTCGTTGCTCGAAAAAGTTCGCATCCGACAGTTTGAGCGAACCGAGTTGATTCAATTCTTCCAAATAGCTGCCGATTAACTCCAGGTCTGTCTTGAGTTCAAACGTCACGACCTCGGTTGCCGCCGCCTTCTTTTCCGGTTCCTGAAATCTCCAGGACGTTCCGACGTTTCCGCGATAGGGCGAAACTGATGCTCGTTCGACTGATTCGCGTTCGAGTCGTTCGTTTTCCGCTGCGGCGTCGGCTTTGTCTTTCTCGGCTTTCGCGTTCAGTTCGTCGATTCGCTTGTTTTCAGCGTCGATTTTGGCTTGTTGTTCGTCGATCTTCCGCTGCTTTTCGGCGAGTTCGTCGCTGATTCGTTTTTGTTCCGCTGCGATCTCGGCCAATCGATCGGCTTCGGCCTTTTGTTCCGCCGCGAGTTTTGCATCGGCTTCGGCTTTCTCCCGTCGCTGGCGATGATATTCGGCCGTTCTGACAAGCAAATCGGCGAATGCTTCGTCCGTCCAATCGCGAATATTCTCGGGAAACATGAATCCGCCCAGTTCTTCGATCTTCGATTTGCGGATGTGCTCGCGGATATCGAGTCGTTGCTTTTCGATCGCTTCTTTTTCGGCCTCGACGGCATCTTCCATCTTTTTCAATCGCTGTTCAGTCGGATTGATTTTCGATTGGAGTTTCTCAGCGGCCGCGTCGACTTTCTTGATCTTGTCGCGGAAGAATCGACCGGCGTTCAATCGTTCATCCTCGATCGTCGTGCGAATATCTCGGCAGGCGAGGCGAGCCCTCTTGACGGCTGCGAATCCCTCCTTGTCGTCGATTCCGTCGATCTTCAATCCCGAATATTTCGCGACGGTCTCTTCGATCGTCTTTTCGGTGATCGTAATCAGTTCTGGTGTTTTTGCTTCGGCGTTCGGATCGATCAGTTCGGTGATCATGCGGTTTCCTTTGTTTGCTTTTCGAGTTCAGCCAAACGTTTCATATCTGCCATCGCTACATCGTCGCTGTCGAAGAATCGACGTGGCGAGATTTCATAGCCAGACTTTTTATAAATCTGCATCGCCGCGAACAGCGTCGACGTTTTTTCTTCGAGTTCTTTACCCTCTTTACCGGCGAGAACCACGGTCCAGCCCGCTCGGCAATGAACGGTCTTGCATTTGTGCCAGCTCGACATGCAGAAAGCATCGGGTTTCGATGCGGCCTCGTAAATTTTCTGATGAATATTGTCGATCGCTGGAATAGAAAAAGCCTCAGTTTTCTGCGGCGACAAATCGGAGCAACGGAAGCAACCGGAGCAATCGTAGCAACCGGAGCAATCGGAGCAATCGGAGCAATCGGAGCAACGGGAGCAACCGTAGCAACCGGAGCAATCGGAGCAACGGGAGCAACCGTAGCAACCGGAGCAACGGAAGCAACCGGAGCAACGGGAGCAACGGGAGCAACGGGAGCAATCGGAGCAACGGGAGCAACCGGAGCAATCGTAGCAACCGGAGCAACCGGAGCAATCGGAGCAATCGGAGCAACGGGAGCAACCGTAGCAACCGGAGCAACTCAATAATGCGAGAATTGCATTTTCTTCCGATCCGAACCAATTCACAGCGGCTCGGTTGTTTCTTTCATCGATTGCGACTCCATTTTCGATCTTGATTAGTTTTCGGCGTTCCTCGTTTGTCATTGGATTTCCTTTGATTGTTGAGATTCGGATTTATCCCCACTGGGCGGCCATTGCTTCCGCGATTCCAATGAAGGTTCTACTGCGGTCCGTTGACCGGTTTTTTCCGGGAGCCATTCGGTGAATTCTGTTTTCGCGTCCCTCGACGATATTTGTTGGAATCAATTGCGGTAGATTCTTCAACCAAAGGCATGTAGCCTTCGTTTCTCCGTGCCCGAATTGCCACGGTTGAATGATTTGATCCGGCTTTCTCCAAATTGTCGATATAATGCCGATCGGATTCTCAATCGCGATTCGTGGTATCTCGCTCTCGGCTAATCGCATGAAAAATTCGATCGCTTTTTTTTGGCGTCCATCGGCCCGTTTTTCCGCAAAGTGCCGAGCCCCTGATACGCAAATATGCGTACATTCCGGATGGGCAACCATCAAATCCCATTCCTGATCCAAAAGATACGTTACATCGCATTGCAAATGCGGACCTTCTCGCTCGCTGGGCTTAATATCGCACGACCATGCATCGTGTCCGCGAGCGATGAATGCATCACGAACAATTCCCGAGCATTCGCAAGCAATCAAGACTCGCATTTATCGCATCCATTCGCGAAGTTCGGATTCGTAACTCCAATCAGAACCCACACATTTCCATATTTGAGCGGTTTTACATTGATCCGAGATTTCAAATATCGTGTGCGATTCAATTTATCGGCTCTTACGATGGCTTCGGCTTCGGTCTTCATTTCAATCCTCGCTTCGTGGTTACTGTTTCACGTCACAGCAGCAATGATATCGGCATTTTTATTGTTCTGCAATATTAAACCGATTCGATTTGACATTTTTATGGAAGTTTTCCATCGGCTTAGAATGGAATGTCCGATTTGTAGTCTTCTCCGGCTTCCAGGAATGGCATCAGATCGTGCCGCTGAAACTCTGAAACGCAATAGGACGACACCGGCCCGAGAACCGTGAATGTTACTCCAGGATATTGCTTCGCCAGTCGCTTGGCCTCGGCTTCGGCATATTCGACGCATGTGTGTTCGTAGTTCGCAGGTCCGTGATCGCTCTTGACGATCCAGAATGCTCGTGGTCCGCGAGGTTCCTTTATGATCGATTGCGGTTCTGCGGGTTTCTCGGGACGCCTCACGAATTCGAATAGGCTTGGGATGAATCGCGATTTATCCACACCGCTCGAAATCTCAATAAATCCGCAAGCCGATATTCCCGTAATTCGATATTCTTTCCCGATGATTGGAGCATCCGGCGGAAGGATAATTGTGCGGCCATGAATTTCTTGACGAATTTCTGCAATGCATTTTACGATATCGCCGACCTTCCATTGATTCGGCGGAAGTGGACCGATGACAACTTTTTCGAATATCGACTCCGGATAATGCCGATGGAATCCATAATCATTTCTCACGACAACTCGCGGACTCTCATGCCCCTCCGCACATCGCACAACGATGTATCTTTTGAGCGACGTCAACCCGCTTTCCTTATGCTGGTCGATGCATTCGACCATGTCTCCCTCGTGGAACTTTCGTCCCAGTGCCGCAGATTCATTTTGCGAACTCATTTTCGGTTCCTTTCAAAGTCCTGATTGCCATTGATGAGCGGGATGCTGATTTGCTTTCCGCCAGAAAAACGCTTCTCTTGCTCGGATCATGATGAGATGAGCGATGACTTCATCCGTCGGCACCATTGCTCCATATGTGGTCCCTTCGTAGTACCCGAGCGGATGCAGACACAGAGCACAGAGAATCTTCATTTCTCCGTTCTGATCGGGAGCAAGAGCGATCGTCGGCTTTCCCTTTCGCAGCCAATAGGTCACGCCCGATTTCTTTGATGATTCGAGAATCATTCCATGCAGCACATATGCCGCGAACAAATGCGGCTTGATCATCTGCCGCAGAGTATCCATCGCAATCAATTCGGCTTCCATGTCCTGCACTTCGGCGACTTCGAATACCGCGAGTTGTCTTTTTATTCCGCCTCCCAGTCGTTCGCGGCATTCCAGTTCAATGCCATGTCCGCGTTTTCCATTGTGCTCGAAAATCACGACGGTTCCGCCGCGTCGCGGACACCACCAGGAGTTGATGATTTTCCATTCGCCGAGCTCGTCACTTATTGCTGATTCCTCGGCTCCGAGAGTCGCTCCATTCAATGTCGGAATCCCATACCCTTCCGCGATTGAAAGCGGGAAACTTGCGATCGGAACTGGAGCACCACACCATTCGCCACGTTCAGCCGCGATCTCGCTTGCGACCTTCGATATTTGCAGCATTGTGACCATTCAACCACCTGCCGTTCGAGGGACGCCAATTGCCTTCGTTTTGTCCATCGCGACGCGGCGAGATTTGTATCCTCCCCGCTTCGCCGGAGTCGTCGCCGGTTCTGTGATGATGTATTCATCGCGATCGGGGTCGAACTTTTTGACCGGATGAAGTTCTCCGTCAACTTCAATCGCAAGCAGATACCCGCGTTTCAGCATGTCGTTAATCATCGTTTTTGCTTTTTTGATGTCATCCGGTTTCGACTTGTCGATCTTCACTCGGATGTCACCCGCAGAGCAGTTCAAGATTCTCAATTCTCCAGACATCTTCAATTCCTTTCGGGGTCGTTTTCGAGCATGAATTCTTCCACGTATTCCTCCAAATTGCAGCCCAGATTTAATCCGATTCTCAGGCATTCTCTCGATTCAACGCTGTGAAGTTTATCTTTCGCACACACCGCTACGAATACTGCCGCAGAGAGCAGAGCTTGAACGGCGACCATCGCATCGACGTCTGACATTCGCCATTGCTCCAGAACGCCGTTAATCAACTCATCCGAGTATTCAGCGATTTGAGCGAGAAGTTTTTCGAAATCCTCATCGCTCATTTCGTCGCCGATGTTGTCCGCCTGTTTCATTTTCCAATCCCCAGCAAAATAAACCCGTAGGTCGCGAATCCGAATCCGGCAACAATCGCCGAATCCATTAAAAGTCCTGACAGATATTTGTGCATGAGTCGACTCCTTGAATGAGATATTCAATCATCGACAAAATGCATCTCCATTCTTCAGCTTATCGCCGTCAGCATGGAATCCGATCGCAGATAGAGCGGATGCTTCGGCTCGCCTGATTTCGTCAAGCCAAAATGATAAACCGTCCTGCCGAACAAAATTCTCTTCACGTCTCTTGATCGATTCTCGTGCGATCCATGATTACCCCAAGCGATGATTGTGCGGCCTGCTCGTGAAACAACGAATTGAATTGCTCGATCATTGTCAGGTCCGATCGGATGCGGATGATTCCTCATCGCGATTGGGCACGTCGATCGAAACGCGAACGCATTGAGCATGATCAATCCGTTGTATCCCCATCGTTTTGCGAACCCGATGCAGCGAGTGATTGTTGGATCGTTTTTGGTTTCATCGGCCGTCGACGGATTCAATCCGATGACGCAGAGCATGTCGGAACAAATCGACTTATTGAACATATCCGGCTTTTCCCAGCGTCGCCATAGCGTGTATCGATAGATTCGATCCTCGCTGAATACCGCTCCTGAATCGTCGTCGCCAATCCATTCCGAGACCATCACGATACAACCTCGACTTCCGCTTTCGGCTTGGGTTTTCCGTCGGCATCCCACTGTGCGGAGAACAGTTCTTTCTTCGAACCGTAACGCATGGATAATTTTCCGAGCTTGTCGATGGATGCATCGATCGCGGCCATGTCGACGGTTCCCGGTCCGCCGAGTTTCATCAGGGCGATGGCTTCCGTGAAAACATCCATTCGGCATTTCGCGACTTCGGCTCCCATCTCGATGAATGTTTTTTGAGCCTTGCTCAATTTCTTGGATTTCGGTTTTTCTTCCGTCATTTTTTCTTCCTAAAACTGTCGGTCCACATAGTCTGAGAATTCACGTTGATTCCCATCGACTGGCAAAATCCGCTGCCGTTTGAAATCGCAAACCATCTCGATCGATTGTCCGCGACCCTCTCGATTTCGATTCTTGTCGCACAAGATTCGATATTCGTTTTTGTTGGCGTAGGTCGGATCAAGCATGCTCGGAATGTATGGCAGCAAGATCACATCCGCATCGGCTTCGAGCGACCCCGAGCCTTTCAAATCGCTCGACTGCGGTACGAGATTGTTTCGACCCTGAACTTGTCGATTGAGTTGAGCCAGCAACAAAATCACGATCTCGTGACGACCCGCGACCTGCTTCAATCTCATCGATACGTTGCCGATTTGTTGTTCGAGCGTATCGCCTTTCCCCTCGACCATCTGAGCATAATCGACCGCGACGATCTGAACTCGGTGCGATTTCACAGCCCGAGCGATTGTTCGTTCGACTTTCGCAATCGTTCGACATTTCTCCGAGACCAGTACCGGAGCCCGAACGCTGAAATGTTGCTTCACTTCGTCCACGAGTGTTGTGATGTTGTCCCGCCAAGTTTCTTTCGGCATTTTCGACAAATAGGCGATTGTCCGACTGGCGACATTTTGCGTCGACATCTCCTCGCTGATCATCAATCCCGCGATCCCCTTCCGCGAGGCTTCGTCGAGCCATTGCAACGCGACGCACGATTTCCCATGCGATGGTCTCGCCCCAATGACGATCAAATCTCCTTTGCTGACGCCCTGAATCAAATCGTCGATCTCTCGGATTCCCCACCAGAGCGAGGGCAACGCGCCGGTCGCGAGCGAATTCACTTCTGCCTGAGTGTGATCCTGCAAAGTTCGCGGACGTGATCTCTTGACCGACAACGACTCGGCCATTCGCATCGCGGCATCGTGAGCGTTTTCGATGATTTCCTGATCGTCCTTGGTCACGTCAAATGCCGATTGAACGAGTTGTTCGCCGATTGCGATCATTTTCCGACGCCTCGCACGCGAAACGACGATTGCGGCATAGCTGAGCATGTGCGATGAGTCGAATTCGGCCTCAAGAATCTCCAATAACGCATGCGGACCGCCAATTTCTGCCAAATCTCCGTTCGATTCCAGTTGATCTCCAACCAGGATCACGTCCACATTGCCGTCATTCGCGTCGTAAACCTGCCAGATCGCTTTCTGAACCTTTCGACTCAAATCCGAGTAATAATCCTCGAGCGAGAGCGTTTCACGCAGTTTGACGACATCCTCGATGAATTTTGACGCTCCAAACTTGCCAGTGAGCATCTGCGAAGCCAAGAGGCTTTTCTCGGCTGCGAGGTTCTGAGGAGGGATGCGGAGTTTTTGATTCATGATACGAACTTCTCAGCCGCTGTCAGGGGTTTCATTTTGGGAACTTCCTGCGAGTGTGAATCTCTGACATTTTCCCACGCTTCCGCCGAATCGGTGTCGTGGCGATTCTTAAAAAAAGACTTGAGTTCAATGCGACCTTTGGTCGATCTACCGTGGGGAGATTTCAAATAGTCCATTACTCGTTGAATCAAATATTCTCCGGCCTCGAATTCATCGCATTTCATCTCGAGCGATAATTCAAACCTCGCAACGTTGAATTCCTGAAAAACTCCCCGAGACCCTTTCTGAAGTTCCAGAGGAACCGTTTTCCAAAATTCGTCGAATTGATCATCAGTCGCGGTCGGAAATATCCTTTGAGCGGCTTCGAACCGTCTTCGTTTTTCTTCATCAGTTTCGAGAGAAATCGCCGGATCTTCTTTCTTTTCTTTAGTTCTTAAATTCTTAAATTCTTTAGATGTGCCGGTTAGCTGTTCATGTCTTAAACAGTCCGCTGCCGGTTTACTGTTCATGTCTGAAGCAGTGCACTGTTCAATAGGTTGTTCATTCTCAGAATCGTATTTTCCATTAACTGATTCTGAATAACCATTTATGCAAATATCATCCTGTTCATTAGCTTGTGCAGACCGCTGTTCAAATTTCTGGTATTTCTCGTAGTTGCAAATCGTGATTATTGAAAAAAGGTTGTTCACATTTTCAATATTCAGAAAACCGGCTTTTTCGAGTTTTTCGAGCCTTCTCCAGAGCGTCGACTCGCTTGGAATGAAGTCGTGCTTGATCCGAAAACCGGCGTCGTCGTGAGTCCGGTAAAGTTTCTTATGGAGAGCGGATCGGCCCGTAATAAACGACCCTCGCGGAATCATCATTTTCGCCGTTGATCCGGAAACTCGCATCTCCGCATCTTTCCAGTTCGCTGACATGCAGCAGAAACACCATAGACGGCACATGCAGTCGCTCTCCCAAATGAGCGGCTTTTCCATTACCGATCGATATATCTTGATCCAGGAACCGTTCTCGCTCATTGGTCAATCCGCAAGTTGATTTTCCGAGAGAGATCGAATCTCTTTGAAAATGATTCGTCGATATTTCATCGCAAGTCGGTCTCGCGGTTTTCCATGCAGGAAATTTCCGCCATTGCGATCGATGTGAATTCGTTCGAGGACGATCATAAAATAAAGTAGGGATGCACTCGCCAAAATGTCCAAATTGGAGCAACCTTCGATCTGGAGGAGATCATTTATCGAGTCGCAGATTCTGCCTTCGAGAGCATAAATCTCCTTCCAGTTTTCTGAAAACCATTTTTCGTCAGAAGTCGCCTTTCTGCGATTCAATATCGAATCTACTTCGGATTCGTCTAACGAGATTCCGATTCTCCCTTGATTGCATTCTCTGCAAACCGCGATCAAATTATCGAAGTACTCTCCTCCGCCGCTGGTCATCGGGCGAATATGGCCACACTCAAGTACAATTTCTGGACTTTTCCTGCCGCAAAATTGGCAGGTAAATGAATCTCGACTTAGAACTCGAAATCGCTCGGCTTTTGTTCTCCAAACCATCGGTCGACCTCCAAAACGAACAACCCGCATCTCTCAGGGAACGTCTGAAAAATGCGGGTCGTTGTATGGGCATGCCCACGATCTAATTGTATCGCATCGCAAACGGTCGTTCCTCCGAATGCGTTGAGCCGCTGATTATTCAATTGCCGGTCGGATTGTCAATCGATGATTGCTTAGAATTTCCGCCATTCTATTTCTGAGTTATTCATGAAATTGTGAATAACTCGGTTTTGTCAATCGAGACTTTTCGCATCGACCGTTTTCCGTGGACGACCCATTGCAGGCCGATCCGACCAGGATTTGATCGCAAGTTCACGACTACTTTCGACTATCGTCAATAAGTAGGCGTACAGTTTTTCGAGAATTCGGAAAGATTGGGGATTTTAGTCGTCGTCATTGCATCGACATCGAGTATCCAGGCTTCCGCAGTGACGGCAGCATTCGAATCGGTCGAGGAACGCCAATCGCTCAGAATCAGTGAGTTTAGTGAAGGCTAATGGGAGTTGTTCGACGGCAGCAATGGCGACGGCATTAGCTGCGGCTTCCCATCGATCAATTGCATCGGGTATTGATAAATTGCAACCTGGAATGTTTTTCCAAAAAGCCTCGTACGCGATTTGCCCCGGTGTCTTTTCACTCATTGCTGATTCCTTATGGATTCTTAACCGTCACAGTTGGATTTTGTACGGTCACGTTCGGAAAATACAGATGAGACCAATTGCCGGTATGCTGGTCTCCCGACAACTCCCAAGATGAGGGGCTGCACAACTCTTTCAAGAACTCATCGCGAATTGCCTCTGCGACCACTTCCCACATCGAACGACTAAGGGCCGTTCTCAGGCTCCAGCGAGAAGTTCCATCGCTCATTTCAAGGGGCTCTCCTTCAAATGTCAGCGATGCCTCGTACGCGATCTGTCCCGGCGTTTTCTCGGTCATTTTGTTAGGTTCCTTTTCATTATTTCGATCGAGACTGCTGAAGGTTTTTGACCTTTTTCCGCAAGTGACGAATTTCATCGATCGAACAACTCGAACAAAAATCCAATGACCGTGATTCCGGCCATTCGTGCCCGTCCTTCAAGAAAATCGATACGTTACACCGGCAGCAATAGTGATCATCATCTGACAATTTCGGTTTTTTCATGCTGTAATCCTTACTCCAATCTCGTCACTCACCTTGTGTTGGATTTGCCGACCAGTCTTCCCTCGATCTCATCCGGTGCTCCGGAATCCTGACCGTACACCAACCCAGAATCCCCGGAAATTTCTTGCAATAACGATTCATCGCCGCCGACAATCGTCCCGCTGGCAATTTCGGTCCACTTTGCCGCCGACGCTTATCGCTTCCAAGAGCGTTTCCGAAGAACGTCTCCGCAATTTTCTTCGCCTGCCTGAGTCGCATTGTTCAACCTCTTTGAATTTTGGGTTCAACCGTCGTGATTTCGCCCGGTTCCACACCAAAGCTCTTGTCTGTAATTTCCGGATGTGAAACGTAGGCCGAGAAAAAATCACTTTCGGTCTTGCGAACGATTAGCTTTTCACCACGACGGGCAAGAAGTTGTTCCGGCCAATCTCCGGATGCGTCATGAATGATGTCTCGTGTTGCATAAACTGTTTGACCTACTTGAATACTCATGATTCCTCATTCGCAAAGTCGCTATCAAAACTGACATCTTCGGGTTCGCACGCTTCGCCGTTTGGGCCTTTGAAACGAACGAATACATATTTGGAATTCCAGGACGACAGCTTGCCAAATTCAATCCGGCAGAATTGGCGATGGTAGGTCACGTTTCGGCCGATGTCTTTTTCTGTAAGTTTCGCGATCTCGATCATTTCATCGCCCCTTCAAATTATCAAACTGTTCTTTGATTGCAGTTCTGGCGACTTTGATATGACTCAGACCAGGACGAACCACCTCCGTAATGCTGGCGAGAAACCGGCGAAGACCTTGTTCGTGACGAGACATATATCCTTCGCCAAGTTTTTCGTAAAAGGCTTTGATGAACGAATCGACTCCATACCCAGCAAGATCAACAAGAGCCTCGGCCTCCTCTTCGTCGACCGTAAATGTGATCGCGACATCGATCGTTGGTTTACAATTTACTTTCGCCATCACTTCCCCTCATTTACGAAACCAGTTGTGCAAAAACTTTCTGAGCGGTTCGCATCGCCGATCAAGTTCGTCGCACCATTTCGATTTGTCACTCGCGATTTGCAGAATCGTGCAATCAAAACTCAGTGATTCACGCCATGTGATCCATGATTGGCAGGCACGCTCAAGGTTGTGATACCTGCGGAGTTCTTCGCGTAGACTTTCAATTGTGCGAGCGTCTTCGCAGTTTTTGCAGACGCAATCCGCTTTATGTTTCGTCACTTCACTTCCCCCTGCCGCTATTCGGCTGAATTGGTTCTTCGCCAATCGATCTTGTTTTGAAATTCCGCGAACGCTTCGCCAATAGTGTTGAATTTTTTCTCAGCGGAAAGGCATCCCCAGCTTTCTCCAAGCCATGCTCGTTTTTCGCGATCGTCCCAAATGATGTATTTTCCTCTGCTCTTACCGACAGTCTGAAGGCATATTTGGATAGTTGACCCGTCGTAGACTTCCCGTGAAATCGGTCGAGGATATGCCGGACCTCCGACGCCGTTTATGCCAGTTCTTCGGGTATAATCCGCACCCGTTTCTCCGGGCAACGGCGGCGGAACCGGAGCGATCGGTCTCGCATTCCGATATGAATTTTCTTAGCTCATATTCAAACCTTCCACATCAGTCCAAATCGATTAACTCTTGGATCGACTCATCGAACCACTCTTGGTCTTGGATCCACCACACGGCTACGTCGACGAGAATGAAGTTTGTCCTGGCTGCCGATCTCAGTTTTTGCAACGTGACTTCACGATCGAAGTCGTCTTCTTCGATACACTTTTTTGGAACCCAGATTTGCATGTTGACGTCATTATCTTCGTCATCCCAGTGCAACTGGATTGCCTTTTCGGTTTCCCTGACCAAGTGGCAGAGAATCGTCAAAAAGCGTGATGAGTCAGCCACGATCAATTCCCTCCATTCGCCGTTTAGCCTGTTTTCAAAGTTGGCCGTCTCTCCGGCCTGCCGCACCACTGAAACTTTCGTTTCAACTGCCTGCTTCTACTGGGAGGTGTCACCATCGACTCGACGTGTGGCAGATTCCGGGGGCCGGTAGCCAGCGTGCGGTACCCCATGAACTTTTACTGGCGTTCAACGACTCATCAAATTTCCTTATTCATTCGCCCGTGCAGCGGCATACAGCGTTAGATCGAATATTGAACGATTACATTGCCATCGGGTGACAGCCTCACGCGGTGGTTATCACTGTCGATTTCAAGCAACTTTTTTTCGTCGAATGATTCGACGAGCGGCCAGCATGCCTTCGACACATTTCGCCATCCATCGCCTGAGTCTCGCGATCGCATCAGCAGCAATAAAATTTCACGGTCTTTTTTCGTAATCATTTTCATCCTTTCTCGGTAGCGGCTGGCTACCTGTTTGCGGTTTCAACTAAGTGTTTCCCATGCGAGAGCAAACTGTTGCCGGGTTTTGATTTCAGACTCCGCACTATTTCTGCTTCTCAATTTCCACGAGAATCTTTTCCATCTCTATGTCTTGCGAGATATCCGTCAGCAGTGACTCGATCACCTTCGAGATAAACTCAGAATCAGACATGCCCGGCTGCCATCCCTTTCGATTGAATTGCTTGATGCATTGTCTCAGAACTCTGCGAGTCCGCTTTCGAAGCTCATCAAGCGGCATGATTCTTTTGCGAAGCGGTGGTACTGACATTTCACGACTCCTCTTCCGAACCGGCCGCAATTTGTTCCACGATTTCATCGACGTTGATTACCGGCTTCATTTGCATCTTCCGTCTTGCCTTCGCGGCTGATTGCTGTCGATCGCGAATATAGGCCGGATGTTCGACGAAATTCTTTTGCGGAACGAATGACATCTTCAAAATCTGCCGTCTCGGGATCGGCAACGATTGATGCAGGAATAGCCATTTGTTCCAGTCCAATCCGCGATGTGCGAATTCGACATGAGAGACCTGCGGAATATCGTGATCGTGATCTTTCCATACGATGCGGAAATGGAACGGACCTTTCCCGATTGTTTTGGCCGTATGCTCTTCAATCGCGTCGAGTCGCTTTTGAATTTCGGCATTGAGAGTGAATTCGCCCGCTGTATGTCTTGCGAGTCTTGATTGCTGTCGTCGAAAACCCATTGTTAATCCTTTTCAGTTAGTTGCCGCACATGCCCGTGCATTTCATCTTGCCATAACAGTTTTTGACCGTTGTCGACATCATAAGTCGCGAGTTTGACTATTATGGCGACTATTACCGCGAGCAGACATATCCAAAACGATACCGTCAGGAACACATCCAGCCAATTCTTCATTGCATTCACCTCTGATTGAGAAATGTTTTGGCCGTATGAATCACATCTCGATCAGCATCTTCCATGCTGCGGAGAATCCATTGAAGATAATCCTTCGGAACTTCGCTCCACTTTCGGCCCTTGTGTTTTCCAAATCGTACGGTCGTCAACAGCATCGGTTCATTGACCCAGTGGATTAATTTTCGGATGTCGATTGTATCGGGCTCCCTAGATCGGCTGATGACCTCGTTCAACTCATGAATCAATAAAGTCGCCGTGACGATCGCATCTGGCAAAGCCCGATGAATTGGAGCATTCCTTTCGATCGGCGGGTTCAGTTTCAACTGATAGCGAAGAAACTGATTCGAGTGACTTTCGAAGTCCGGCCAGAGTTTTTGAGCGAGCCGCATCGTGCAGAGTGCCGGATATTTCGGATTCAAAAACGCACCGTCTAATTCCGCATTATGAAACACGTTCACGATCGGTCCATATGAACCGGTTTCCAGATAGGATGATTCGAACTGCGGACGATCGGCGACATCCTCATCGACGATATGGTGAATCGCGGAAGCAGATGCCGGAATCGGCATTCCCGGATTGAACAACCACGATCGGCTATTTTGGATTCCGTCCAGAGTGCAGGTCACGATTGCCAGTTCGACGATCTTGTCCTTCTCGGGCTCCAATCCGGTTGTTTCGACGTCACATACCTCGAAGGATACCCCTCGAATATTGAACAATGATGAAAATTCCGCTTGACTCATCGCTTCTCCTTTTTCACTTCACCCGCTGGTCGACCCCGCTTGCCGCGTTCCGGAAGTTCGATCTTCAATTCCTTGATCGCTTCCAAAATCTGGCCATTCAGCCGCAAGGATTCCTCGATCACTCCGCCAATTACGATTCCTCGCGTTTTGTGCAGGTGATCCAAACATTTCGCGATTTCATTCGTCAACGTAATCGACAGTTTGACCCATGATCGTTGAGCAGTTTTCGTTTTCTTTTTCATTTTCGCCTTCAATTTCCAGAGACTCAATCAGTTGCAAATTACGATTTGTATTTGGGCAACTCCTTCAAAACATGGTCGCAATAGGTCTCGAACACGGTTCCACGCAGCTTGGGGAGCAATATCCCCTCAATCCGGCCTTCGATCGTCGGGCTGCCGCAAACCTTCGCCATTGCGGTTTGATTGACATGCAAGCGATTTGGTGCGATTTCACGATCGATGATGCCGCCTTCCGAGAGCAGTAGGTATTTCTCGTGGCGTTCCAGTTTTGCCATCAGGCTGCAAATCTCCAATGCGGGAGGATTCACATCGTGGCCGTAATTGTGGCTTGACTTGAAAATCTGCACGAGCGAGCAAAACCATTCGTGCTCCGATGGTCGACCGCGTCCCCAAATGTGATGGATTTCTGTTCGAGTCGCCATCCAGTTATTTGCCAATTCTTGCTTGCGAATCCAGGCTTTCGCGTCGTCGTCCTTTTTCAGGAAGTCTTCGACCTCGCAAACGTAGGCGGAGATTTGCGAACGATATTCCGCACATTCCAGAGCGACTTCGGTCGGTTGTTTCGGCAATCGAGGTTTTGAGGATCGTTTTTTCATTTCGATGACCGTTCCCGAATTTGATCCATAATCTCTTGTGCCCGCATCGATCCGGGAGCACATCGGAAAAACTCGTTCCATAACGCATCTTTCGACGGTTTCGCCGCTTGAGTTTCAGCGATTGATTGCGGAGTTCTGCCTCTCCGCAACCATTGAGCAACCTGCTGAGTTTCGATGCCGATTCGCTCACCGGCCGCAAACGGGTCTTCGCCGGAAGACACACACGCTGACCACAACTTATAAGCCGTCACGAACCATTTTCGCCGCAGATGCGGATGCTTTTTCGGAGGAATCTCTCCGAAATCGGCAGGAATCGGAATCAAACCTTCTAGCATGATTGTTCCTCTCGATGAGATTTGTTTTCAGCATCAGCGAGCATGTGTTGAGCGAGACGCATTTCATCCACCGGAGTCAATTCTCGCAGAAGTCCAGCGATCATCTCGACGGCCAGCAAGGAATCGAAACGAATCATCCATTCATCAATCTTCTCGGACGATGGGAATGGAATCACCGCTTCCGAATCGCGTGCCCATCCGTGACAAATCGGACAGACTTCCATCAGCGGCGATCTACTCGCACAATGCGGACAGGCTCCAAACCACGCTCGCACAATTCCGATGATCTTTCGCCAAAGCATTTCGTTCCCCTATTTAACGAGAGCGATTCCTCGAAACTTTGTCGCACTTCTGAACCATGTCGTCCTGCCGGTCCGCAGATTCGTCACCTGATATTTCGTTTGAGCCTTGATCACTCGGCGAGCATAGGTCGACTCCAGAACTCGCCCATCAATCTCTTCGATCGAATCCACTCGCACCGTCACGATGATTCCGCTGATCTTGGCGAGATATTCGCCACCGACTTTGATTTCAGATTTCTTCATGATCAGTCCCTTTCTATGTTCGTCGCTGCATTAAATATACTGAACTTTAACTTTACTTGTCAACAATTGTTCTGTATATTTGTTTCGTTCGGAAACTTTTTCTTAATTGGAGTAGATCAAATGTCAACCGTCGAGATCATTCAAAAGCATCTGCCTACCTTGGATGAGGCGATAACAAGATTCCTCAAATTGGATCGAAGCATTCTCGACGATAGAGACACACTTCGCCTCGCAGCATTTCTCTCATCCGATCAACTGAGCAAACTTGATTTTGCGGTGATCGAAGGTGAAATTCATAATCCGCTTGAATGGACGGCGGATAATGTCTCAAAGGAATTGGCGGAAGACGTCGCGTTTGCTTTCGAGAAAGCACTCAATCGACGGGGAATCTCCGCCTACTTGATGGCTGGTGTTTTAGAAATGTGGCACGCGATTCTTCAACCGCCGTTCGACTTGCCAAAGTATCGCCATTATGGATTGCCGATTGCGAAGTCGATGGCCGTTTATTTCGAACTCGACAATCAAATCGGCGATAAGAATGGCGACGAGTTCGAGTTCTCAACTGAAGCGGAGGGAATTTAATGCGACTTTCAGCGATGACGACCACAGAGAGAGATCGATTGACGCCGCATGTCATGAAGCGATGGGATGATCTGATCGCTTTATTTCAGAGTTTTGGCATTACATCGAGCACGATTATCGGCAGCGATACGGATCGACAAATTGTCGTTTGGTTAATGGAGGACAAGGACATCATCGTCGACGACAGCAGGACCGTAATCAGCGAGGAAACTCTCTCTCGACGGGCGGAAGCCTACGATCTCGATGTCGAAATTCTGCGTCAATGGTATATCAATTGGCACATTCTGAAACTGCCACCAAAAAACGCATCACAATAGTCCGCGTCGATTCAGTTCGTCGGTCAGATTCGAATAGGCTTTATCCGTCGGAAGCCGCTCGGATGCGAATGTTCTCGCATTCGCTTCGAATTGCTTTCGTCGCTTTCCATCCTGCAAAACGCTTACGACAGCCATCGCGAACTCATCCGGACTATCCGTTATGATCGCACAATATCCGCTCGTTTCCTCAAATCCATCGATTCCATGAGTATTCGCAACTACGGCTTTCCCGTGCGAGAGAGCCGCGATGAACTTGAGTTTCGAACCACCGCCGTGAAATGTCGGAACGATGCAGACCCGAGTTTCCGCATATTCTTGCGTCAAATCTTCGACTCGGCCAAGCAGCTTGACTCCCTGATATTGACCGACGTTGATTCCGTTGCAGACGTTCCCGGCAATATGCAGAGTCGCTCCGATCGAATATCGTCGAATCGTGGACCAGCAGTTTTCCAGGAACCTTTCAATCGCGATGCAGTTCTCGCGGACGCCTGACGCAACGTAGAAGATTCGGCCAGGATGCTGAAGCGATTCGTCCGTGAAGTTCAGTTCCGATGAGAGATTGACCCGCACGACGGAGGTTCCGTTTGTCATCCGCAGACATTCGAGTCGGTCTTGTTCCTGAATCGTGACGATCAAATCGGCTTTTTGCAGACATTCCGATTCTTCGGCTTCTGTCCATTGATGATGATGGTGATGGAATCCGTGCTTTTCGAAATCGGCGAGAACTCGTATTCGTAAATCCGGAACGAGGATTATTTTCCACGATCGCCAGTCGAGATAATCATGAACCGCAGCGATCCATGAATAATTCGCGACGACGATTTCAGGATTGATTCGCTCGAAAACCCATTGAGTTATTCTGCATTCCCCTTCAGTCGCCGGAGAATCATAATGAGGCGGCTGCTGATTTCCGATGACCACCTTGGCGATGGATTCCAATTCGGGCGAGATTGGCCGCGACATTCCCAAAAACAGATAGGTGATCTCGAATCCGACCGACTTCAGATACCGGCAGAAGTCCAGAATCATCGTATCGATGCCGCTTGATCCGGGCTCCGCGAGATTTCTCGCCACAAATAATGCCTGATTGATGATCATTCCTTTCGCAAAATGAGATGGAATCCCTTGTGCGGTTCCTCCGCTACATCGACATCAGAACCGCGACCGTTTCCGCGAACGAAATCGGTATGTCGAAACTGATGAGAAGCGACTTCGATCAATCCATTTTCGCAAAATCGATCGATCCACCATTGCTTACTTCTTACGGTTTGATGGTAGATGATCTCGGGAGTGTCGGATTGATTTTCCATGCTGACCGATGCGACGAAAAGCCCGTTATTCGCCAAATGAGACTTGATGTTCTCGATCAATCCAAACAGGTCTGATTCGGCGATATGCTCCAGAACTTCCCACGCCGTTATGATCTTGAATTTCCGCTGGTTCGATAATTCGTCGACAATTTGAAATGGTTTCGTGATGTCGGCCGTGAAAAGATGATCCGCGAATTGTCCGCCCCATTCGGCTCGCTTCGTTTTTTGATTGATATCACTTCCTTCGACGCCGATCGAGTCGATTCCGGTTTGACACATCAATGCGACCATTCCGCCGCCAGCACATCCCAAATCGAGCATTCGTGGACGCGGAAAATGGCGAAGACACGCATCGACGAACAATGGATTGACCGAATTATCGTTGATCGTTCCGCGAGGGAATCGATGATCGATACTGTTGACCGCGACCGGATGCTTTGTGCGGATGAAAGACTTTTGAAGCATTTGACTCATTCCGTGATTACGGGTTCCCATTCAATTTTCCGGCCACGAGCAACCCATGCTCGATAATTGGATTCGTCATTGATTCCGCGTTGCTTTCCGAGTTCGGCGGTTTCGTCCCAGTGAGCGAGTCCCATAGTGGCTTGGCGGTGGAGTATTTTCGACTTGAAACATTGATGAGCACACGAGTTTTTGACAGCCAAATCGAACGTCGCCACATCATTAAACCATCGCTTGAAGAGATTGATACACAAAACTCCTCCAAGAACGTTTAGGCAAAATGGTCTCGTGACGATCGTTCTCGTAAATATCTGACCGCCGATGACTCTTAAATCCGGATCGTAAAGCCCGAAACAGGCGACGTCGGGATTTCCGATTTCCGCATGTTTCTCCAAAACCTTGTCGAACCAGTCGGCATGATCGTAAACCAAATCATCATCGGCGATTTTCAGCCAGAATCCTTTCGAATGCATCAATCCGACATTCCAGCAAGTGATCGGATCGGCATCATGGAAGACGACCTGCAATCCTGGATACGACTCCTGATCCTTTGCCATTTCCACCAGAATCGATGCAGCGTCTTCCGGATGGCTGATGCAGATGAATTCTCGATCGTGACCGCGAGTCGTCTCGTAGAAGCCCTTAATCGATTCCGCTGCTTGTGCCGAACGTCCACGAGTCGGCATGATTCCCGAAAGAATCGGCCGATTTGTTGTTTTGACATCTCGTCGCGAAAGCACATCTTGCCGGGTTTTCTTCAGCCATTTTTCATTGTGCGACAATGGGCGAAGCTCGCATCCCTCGCAAATGAGTTGCGTTTGATCGCTGGAATGCTTCCACGGCGTGGCGAAACCGACTGGATTCTGCGGTTCCTTGCACTCGAATATCGGGGTTTTCATGTCCAAAACATCGACAATCGAGCCGCGATAAACGCATGGCAATTGCTGCATCACCTTCGCTGTTCTGTCGAGCGGGACTTGTTCGCCGAAATCCCACCATTCCTCCGGCTTTAGAACTTGTTCTTCGCTGCCAGCACGTCTTGAAACGTCTGAAGCCCCCCCCCGTTGACCGATCAGCCATCGCGTCGGAGCGTATGCATTAAAATCCGCGATCCAATGAGCGATCATCACGTCACAGTCACCGTGCTGCCATTGATGCCAGAATTTGTAGAGTTCTGTCATTCCTCGACCGAATGCCGCATAGGCATGACAACGATCAATTTGCGTGAGTTTGACCACATGCGGATTGATCGGAATCGGAGGTTGCATATGGTTTCCGCCAAGCCATACAAATTCGCGATCCGGCGGAAGAAATCGAAAGAACTCTTCGGCTGCTTCGGTGAAATCCGGTCTTAGAATCGCATCGTCTTCGAGTATCAACACCGATTCGCAACCGTCATTTAACGCATCCTCCAATGCTCGCCGATGACTCTGCAAACAACCCCACACCCCGGCCGTTCGAACGAATCTCACGTTCACGGAAACATTCATGCCGTTGTGTTCCGGCAATTGAATCTGATGTTCATCCGGAGGAGGGCATCTCTGACCGTCGATTGCTTTCATGAAGATCGGCGATTTGAAGGGCCAATTCAGCAATTCCGCTTCGATCGCTTCCCGTCGGTCGGTTCTGCGTTCGAGATTGATGACTACGACTCGATCGAAAATGTCAAACAGATTCAATTTTCGCCCTTTCAAATTCGTTCGAAGATGTGCCAGACGACCACGCCATTTTGAACGGTTCCGCGATAATAGGTTTCGGTTGTATCGAATTCTTGCCCCGTGCCGATTATCAAAAATTCACGATCGACTTCGATTCGATCAGGATTGCAAATTGCCCACATGCAAATCTGGCCATTTTGCACTTGAACATCGACAATCACCGAGTCTCTCGGCATTCGAATTCGCTGTTCCATTCGCACTTCAAGAGGAAACTTCCAAATAACCGACATGATTGATTCCTTTCCAAAATAAGAAATGCTGCTTTATCGCCGATGATCATCAGGCGGTCATATATTCGATTTCGTCTATCAGTTGCAGAGATTCCGCACCATCGTATTCTTCGATTACGAACCGCTTTCCTTTCTCGATCCATACAACATAAAGGCCATGGGAGCCGCCGGTATAAAAATACATCCGCATTTTCTTTCGGCGATTTCTACCGCCTTATCGATATCCTCGTCGATTACCGCTTGGACAATTTCCGAATCCATCGTCAATAACTCTTGAATGTCATCGTCGGCCCATGTACTCCATCCGGCTCCGAATCCCGCAGAAATGAGTACGCCGATCTTTCCATCTTTCTCGATTTTTTCCACTTAACCACTCCTTATTTTCAATGAGTTCTCTGTCGACCGTGCTTCGCGATATTATTGTTACTGAATATTTGATTCAATTGCAAGAGCACAAACGAACAAACCTCGACTGATCAAACAATCGAGGCTTATCCGCGTCAAGTTGTCACCGAGACATCGGCATCGTATCTCGGCTATCCGGCGTTTCCAAGCATCTTGGCAACGTATTCTTGCTCAGTCATCTCCAATTGGTCGCGAACGGTTTGAATCGCCAAATCGAGCAATCCGGGACACGGGTCGAACCAGTTGATTTTGAATGCGAGACCTGTTTGAACCGCTTTTGTCGCCGCAATTCGATAGGTCTCCCAAGAAGTTTCCTTCATCTTTTCCCGCAACCGAAACACGATATCGTTTCGATTCTCCTCGCAGCCTGTCGGCCCCCACTGATTCATTTTCTGAATCCAGTCGATGCAGCCGAAACAGGCTTCGATACCGATGGACTTCAATATTTTCGCAACCTCTGTTCCGACTCCCTGCGAGATCGGAATGCTTGCCTTATGAACTGGCTGAAACGGCAAAACCTGAACTGGATGTTTTTTCGCGTACGATTCCGGGTCGACGATTTGATCGGCATCTTGCCAATACGATTCGGGATTGATTCGACCGTTGATCGACGAAAGTCCGCTCGCTTGGCCGCACATCCATTCGCCGGGAATGCGAACTTTGATTCCGCCGATTTCGTGCAAATGTCCCATGTGATGATCTATGTGAGACGGACTGCCATCGCTGTTCGGCGGGAAGGGAGTATTCAGAAAATGCTTGTACAGTTTCTCGAATCCGCTCCGATGAACCGCATAGGCGTGAGTTCGATTCACATTGTAGGGGATGAATGATTCCGACGAGAATCGTTTCGGCGGGAATTGTTGTTCGGCGAGCATCTGCCCTCCGAGATACGCCTGCTCCCAATTACTCTGAATATCCGACATGAATCGGTCGAGTCGATCTTCGAATTGATCTCGGAAAATGACGTCATCTTCGAGGATCAAAACCGATTCGACGCCGTCACTGAAACATCTTTCGATGATCGCCAAATGGCTTCGATAACAGCCAAATGCACCTCCGCCCGCTTTCCACCAATCTGGAATCGCGATCTTGTCCGCATCGATCGCCGAGAAAACTTCGTATTTCATCCATTTCGGACATCTCGATTTGAAGGCTTCCAAACGCTCAGGCCGCGATTTCAGATTGATGACAAACGTTTTCTCGAACGGCGATTTGAACTCGGTTCCTTCTCCGAGAAACTTGAGATTCTGAAAGAAGTCGATCGATTTGTCTTGTCCATTGATGTCGGAGACTCCGCCCCGTTGTCCGACCAGCCATTTCTCGTGGGCGTAGACCTTGAATTCGCTCAAATGGCGATTCAACGCCCAATCGCAATGATCCCGATGACCCTTCGACCAAATCGTTTCAAGTTTTTCCATCCCGCTTCGAGAGAGGGCGTAGGCATGAAGCCGGTCGGTTGAAATTGGCCGCACGAGTCCGGATTCGATTCGATAGGGTCGCTGTCGATGTTCGCCGCCAAAAAAGGCGAGTTCCCAATCTGTCGGCAGGTTTTCAATAAACCGCTCCGCCTTGAACTCGAAGCTGTCGCAAAACGTCGCGTCGTCCTCCAAGATGAGGATTCGCTCGCAACCCTCCCGCAATGCCTTCCTGACGCATCCTAGATGACTTTGGCCGCACGCATAGGCGGCAGAACCATGATCGAAGTTCTGAACTTGAACCGTTTCGCCATCGATTGCCGTGAAAAACTCTGGATCGGCATAGAACGGCCATCCTTTCGCGAATTCGGCTTTCATCTGTTCGCGACGATCCGAACGTCGAGCGAGATTGATGACGAAAACTCGGTCGAAAAAGTTCGCAATCTTCATTTTCTCGATTCCGTCATCATTATCTTGCCAATCGTCGAAGTCATCGCTCCAAATATCGCGGGGAGGTTCGTCATCTGGCATGCAATCCACTCCTTTAACCGCGAGATTCACTCGTGCGACCAACCGACATAGAGTTCGATGGCGTAACTCAGCTTTCGCATTTCAATGGATTCGCTGATGTCGAAATACGCATTGGAAGCGGAATTGATCATGGGACTGACATTGCTGCCGACTACCAGGATCACCCACAAGATAAATACCTCCGCGACGGGAATGGATTTCAACATTTGATTGACCTTTCTGAGAAAATGAGTTCTATCCGAGACTAGAACAATAATACACAGTTACTCTCGCTCCGAAAATGCTCGGCGTTCGCGAAGACAGTGCCGTTGCATGAACTACGATTGCGAAACCGAAATTGCTTGCATTCACCTGAGCCCCGGTTACCGCCGTTCCCCACAGTTCCGAACTATTTCCGAACGAGACGATCGCCGGCGGATTCGGAACGGAAACGATTAGCTTCGGTGTTGATGCGAGATTTGTTCCCGTTGTTGACCCGCCGATGACTAGATTCGCATGAGTGACGTTCGTCGCCGTGCTGCTCGATTGGCCCATGATTTCTGCCATGATGCCCGTAACCGCTGCATCGGCTGGCAGTGCAAATCCGAAATTCGTGAAATAGAGCCAATCGGAATCCGATAGAGCCGGAATTGTTACCGTTGCAGCTGCCGCCAATCCGAACCAGTTCGTTGATCCTTCAGCATTCGTGACGTTGCTCCATGCTGTTCCACCAGCGAAAACGACATCCGCGGCGGTTCCGCAATAATCCGGACCGGCCGATAGTCCACATATTAACGGAATTGGAGCCATGCATGGAAAGCAATCGAGACCTGATGGAGCAGGGATCGTCGAACGATGGATCACAGCCAGCACTGACGGACAGACCGGCGAAAATCCTTTTTCTGAGATGATTCGCATGGTTTACCACCAGAATTCCACAACGGAAGGGACTGGCGTTCCGAAAGGATAGGTAACTCCGTCAACTGTTACAGAGAAGGTATAGGTCGAATAATTTGTGTCTTTAATATAGTTTTCTGCATAAATACAAGTTCCGCTGAATGTAGGGTCTATGAAATATTGTGATCCAAATCGAGTCCCCAAATAACAAGTGAAACACTGCGGGGGATTAGGAGTGTATGCGAAATATATGTAGAATCCCAATCCTGTCGGAACCTGAAAGGCATTCGCATCCAATTGTGCTCTAAATACGTTCCCCGTACTGAAAGGCAAATCATTCGCCCCATATGTGAGATAGTATATCGTTGATGCTGGAGCAATACTCGGATTGGCAGACGCAATATTGCTGAAGACTGTTGTCCTGCATTTCAAGGTCTGCCAAGTCGCTGGTGGAACAATCTGATCGCACGCTAATAATGGCGGCGGCCGACTCATGCAAGGCCTGCATGACAAACCGCTTGGAACTGGTATCGTCTGTGCGTTCGCGATCTCTAGCGGAGATTCGCAAAGTGGGTCGAAATCGAATCCGCTGATTAACCTCATGATGAACTGCTCGAACTTGATGGACCGACAGGAGTCACGCACGGTTTGCAATTCAATCCGGTAGGAGACGGAACGGTCTCGCGATTCATCATAACGAGCCGCGATTCGCAAAGCGGATTGAATGTTCCGAGGTTTTCCATTCGCATCACAGCGTCTCCGCGATGCCAAGCCAGTCTGTTCCGCTGATCAGAACTGGAACGCACTTGAACGCCGGATTCCCCGACCCGTCGGTATAAATCTGCCCTTGGAATTGATAGCAACCCGTGGCAGGCGATCCGCTCGAGGATGAGGAACTCGACGAAGATGATGATTGAGTCACGCAATAAATACACGACACCCACGTACAAGCATCGGCCACGCAGCCCGTACTTGACGACGATGACGACGAACTTCCGCATCCGGTCGGGCATTGATACGTCAGCGTCACATATCCGCTTGGCGTAAAAATCGGATACGCCGTCCATGCTCCCGTGTTGATCGTGTATTGATAAGCCGCCCCATCCGGAGCCGATGAACATCCTCCGACAGTCGCTTGGCTCGGAGTCAGGCAATTGAAGCAGTTGCAACATCCGCAACCCGTTCCACCTCCTCCTCCGCTTCCGCTTCCGCCCGTTGATGCGGTTCCTCGCATGAATATCGCGAAAACTCCGTCTGGAACGGACGTGTCTGAACTACTTGACCCGGCGAAGGAAGTTCCCGTAGGAAATCCATCCGCGAAGAACCCGCTGCCGCCGCGAGTGATGTACCACTTTCCAGACTTCGGTCCCCATTGTTCTCCGGGAGTAGGAACCGCAATCGTCTGATCAATCGCGACTTGAATTCTCGCATCGGCATAGGCTCGCCCATAGGATTTTCCAGAACTCCACCATCCGCTTGCCGCCGCTGAGGATGAGCTGGAACTCGATACGGTTGCTTTATCGATCGTTTCGTCCGATGTGACGAGAATATTCCCGCTGCTGCCGTCGTATTGTTTGACGTGTACGATTTGAACGGTCTCGCTTGTATCGGTTTCGGGAGTGTTCTCAACGTATGTGACCATCACGACTGAATAGGGCGGGATATCCATGCCGCTGTCGTTTTGGATGAGAACTGCGATCTCTGGTGTTTCCGCCGTCATTCTGGGAATCCCGTAAAGCCCGTACTGATACCGCCTCTCGCCATCGCTCCACGCTGACTCATCAACTCCTTGATGAGATTGAGTCGTTGATCGATGTTTCGCCTGCCATCGCGTTGACGTCGTTCTGCATAAGGCGGAATGTCGAAATCGTGCTCGGTATTCACGGAGGCAATCGTATCGTATCCCTGTTTTCCAAGTCGATAGCTCACTTGCTGAATCGCCCCATCCATGTCGATCGGGAACAATCCGTAATAGGTTCGGCTCCCCGTCGATTGCGTGATGAATTGCTGCGAAATCTGCTGAGCGTAATAAAGCGATTGCCTTTCCACTTCGTCCGCATTATTTGTAGTTTTTCCGACTGTCAAATCTTGATCGTACCGATAGATGTCAGGCTTCAGCGGATAGCTGGTAATGTACCACGGAAGGATATCGTTTTTCACGACTTCGAGGCAGAAATCTCTGTCGCCGCCACCGCCAAGTGGGTAGTAGTATTCGTTTCGAACCGGTTGCCATGTCACCAAATCGCGAATCTGAACAGCACACATCAACCACAATCGAGCGGGCTGATACGGATAGTCGGCCACGTTGTAGCCGGGACTGTTCGGAACAGGGCGATAGATCATGATGTCCGAAAATGTGATGATCGTTCGATCGGAATCAATCGGATTGCATTGAAGATTAAAGCTCCGTTGCTCCTCCTTGCTGATCTGAAGCGAGTTTCTGACCTGAGCATCGATTCGCGTGCCGAATGGGTAGTTATTACTCGGCCTTTGAGCTTTTTGGCCTCGGAATTGACCGAATACGAAGGCACTTCGCTTGTGCAGTTCTCCGTAGGGATCGGTATAGGATGTGACGAGTTCATTCGACAAGATCATCTGCTTGCGAAAGACTTTGCCGTATCCCGGAACGAGGATTGATGCTTGATTCGGTTTTGGTGTTTTCGAAGATTGTCCGGTTTTCGGCGTAGAGCCTTGAGTCGTGAATTTCCCATACGGCTGCGGATCATAAATCCGAAATGCCTTAAAGATCGTTTCTACCGCGAGTTCTCGCGGGCTTTTCAGTGTTCCATCAGCCAAGGTTCGGCGATTCGCATCAATGGATTGAAATCCGCCGAACATTCCCTGATTGAATCCCCATGCGGGCGGCACGTAATATTGCGTTCCAGGGCCGCGACCATTGTTGCTATAACTCAGTTCGTCGAGTTCTACCCATGCTAAATCGGTATCTTTAGCGACAGGAGAGAGCCGAACGGCCATTTGAAATCGCACGGGAGCCGATACGATCTTGATGAAATCGGGAATCTCTTTCGGATCGATTCCGTCTCCCGCATCATTGAAGGGGAACGTCTCCGGCAGATTCGCTCCGACGCCAGTCACGCAAATCGTCCAAACTCCGGTCGATCGAATGGGAACGATTCGGCATCCGAGATCGTCACAAATCTTCGCCATTTCCTCCGCCGGATTCGCGTGATCCCAGTCAATGTCCGGTCTCGCATCATTCGGCAATTGCGATACGTCGTAGGCTTGAACTCCGAGAGCATCGAAGCACATCGAGACGAGCGTCTGCGGGTCTCTCTCATGGGCAGGGTCGACGAAATTATCCGGGAATCGAATGTTGTACCGACCCGTGATATTCGCGTATTTCCATGACCACCGCTCATCCAGAAAACTAACCGTTACGATCTTTCCGCCGGAGTTTCGCTGATACGAAAAGCTGTCCAATCGGCAATTCGGAAAGGTAATTTGATATTGATTGTATGTCAGTACGATGTCGCCATTGACGTCGGGAATCCCATACTGCGGATACATTTCCAAGACGCCGCGAGAAGGCGTGATTCCGCTCACATCCGTAATCGAAAACGATTCGTACGCGACGACTCCCGGATACGAAAACTTTCCGAAATTTCCTCCGCTTGACATCGCGAATCCTACGTAAAGACGATCGTTGTATTTCCGCCATGAGCAACGTTGACGCCGACTAACGAAGATGTCGCGAGGCTGAGAGTTCCGGAATTGACCGTCTTTTCAGGATCGTTGATCGTCACATTCTCCGAATAAACCTTGATTGGATTCGTAACAGTTTTTCCCCGCGTATCCCGTGAGCAATCGAGCGTTGCGGAACCATAGAGATTGATCGTTCCGATTGTGCCGGTCGTGCTCATGATCACAGTGCCGTTCAGAGCATTGACGGTTGTCGCCGTGATGTCTCGCAGCGTGAGCGTGCCCCCCGCAACTCCCAAACTGATCGTAGTCACATTCGATCCGATGGTCGCTGTCCCGCCGTTTTGCGTGATCGTCGTCAATGTGCATCCCGAACCGCAATTCAGAATGACGTCCGTCTGCGGACTGTTGTTGTACCCGGTGTTGATGATCGGGAAAGTGGCCGTTGTCCCCTGATAATAGGCGACTCCCACATCGCCCTGCGAAATATCGATTTCGCTCGAACCGTTTCCGCCGATGATCAACACCACGGGAGTATAGGTATCAACTCGCCTTCCCGTCGAAATCACTCGAATCGTTGCCGTGTTCGCTCCGAATGCGAAATTTGCTTTCGTAATTGTCGGACTGTTTATCGTGACGGTCCCGCCCGCGAGCGTTAAGGATGTTGTTCTGTATTCCGCGTAGGACGTCTGGTTGTCGGTATTGATGAAGGAAAGGCCAATGTCGCCCGAGAATCCCGGCGACACGAGAACAGTCACTCCCGTTAAACTCGAACCGAGATTGTATTTGCAATCGACATTTCCATTGTCGAATACGAGCGTGTCTGAATTCGCGGGAGCCGAGCCACCGGACCAGTTCTGAGCGTTCGTGAAATCGTTCGGACCGGTCGCCGATGTCGTGTGAGTAATCGCATACGTCGCACCGCCGCCGGTCGATACGGAAATCGTAGATGGCCTGCCCGCGAGATTTCCCGTCGCTACGATCGTCGTAGAAACGATGACTGGAGTCAGTTCCGAGAATTCGGGAGGCGGCGGAACTGAGACCGATGTCCATGCCGCAAGAATTCCCGCCAGGACGGATGCGACAGTATCCCCGCCTCCGGCCGTATAGGTGATGGATTTACTGTTGATCGTCACGGAGTATGTTTGACTTGTGACGGTTCCGGAAAGTGTGATTGTCCAGACATCAAATGTTCCAGCGGCATTTCCGAGCCAACGCTTTACGGACATGTTCGATTCCTATCCTAATGCATTCGGCGAACCGATGAGGGGCGTGGCACTGATAAAATTGTAGGACCAAGTGATTCCGTATTTAATCGGATAACCCTTGATCGTCGTCGGGCTTCTCGTGACAACATTTGAGGCTGCATTTCCGGACGTTTGCAACAGGTTCAGCCCAAATATCGGAGCCATTGGCGTCGGATTAGGACCGGACTGCTCCAGGATTCCCGATTGGGTGGCTTTGTACCATGACGCCTGCGTGACCTGCTGCAACAGCGGAAGTCCGATTGCGGGAATGCGTTCGACATAGATCGGCAGCCCGAGATTGTCGGTGAACGAGATTTGTTCGTTGAAATTCAGAACATCCTGAGCCTTCGACCAGAGGAAATCCGCTTCCAATCCAAACGTATATCGCAGATAGGTGATTCCCTCTGCTCCAGCTAATCCCTCGTGACTCACTGGATTGGTGACTCTGCATCCTCCGAGAGCGTTTTGGCCTCCGAGTTGAAAAGGAGTTCCATTGAATCCGGCATTCGATCCGTCGACATACAGAGCATTCTGGATCGCGGTGTATTCCGCCCAGATGTCGGATTGCAAGTTTCGGACGATCTTCCCTCGCATCTGCCAATTCACATGCAGCAGGTGTAAACGCTGAGTCTGACCGCGAGTGAATGTGCGATTGATGCTCGCATAATTCACCGAGTTGTCGTCGAACGTAAATGACCCGTAATAAAACTGCATATTTGACTTGCTCTAAAGAACCCGGTTTTGATTCATCCGGAAAGTTTCGAACTCTCGCTGCTTTTCCTCGAATGCTTGCTTAAATTTCTCGAACAGAACATCAAATTTGAATGCGTTTTTGAATCCTTCTACGATATTGTCGGCCGTCTCCTCGTTTTCTTTCTGGAGTTCCGAAATTTTATCGATCGCGCCCGCCGCATGTCCTCCAACTTTTCCGTTTGCTGCATCTGCGCGATAGGCCTTGCTCTTTACGTCTAGATCATCCTTGAGAACGGAGATATCGCTCACCATTTCTATGCCAAGATTTCCGCCTCTTTTATGACCTTCTCGGTCGGCATATTCCGCGAGTTTCGTACCTCGACCGGCCGATGCAGCTCGCTGAAGTTCCCATTGAGATAGCTCATCAACGGGAAGAAGGTCGGCTCGCCCCGCTTTCTTGCGTTGCTCATTTTCGGCCTCTTTCGCCTCAATATCCTTTCGCTTTTCGTCGATCTCTTTCAGTATCGATTGGTCGCCTTCGTTCAGTAATCCGTGCGAAATCTGCGTGCGATCGTGTGCCTCTTTTTCTTCTTCATAGGCCTTTCTAGCCGCGTCGTAGGCCTCTTTTGAGACCTTGACCTGCTGCTCCGTATTTGCGACCTTCGCCTGTCCGATCTGAAGGCTTTGTTGTTGCAGCCGAATTGTTTCTTCTTCCTCAGCCTTCAGTTCTTTTTTCCGATCGGCCAAGGCCTGGGCGAGATCAACTTTAACTTTCTCGTTATTGATCTCTGCATCGGCGACGCTGATCCCTCCGGCGGCACTGATGACTTTTCCCTGAGCCTTATGCAGCGGATTGGTGCTGTCGTAATCGGTCTTCGGCTCTAGAACTCCGGCACCCCCGCTTGCCAGAAGTGAACCCATCCCCGCTGGCCCCGTAGATGCGACAAAGGCAGCGGTAAGAAGTTCCTTTGCTCCGAAAACTTTGCCGGAGGCCTTCTGTCGGCTTGATCCCGGAACATCGGTTTCGCCATTTCCGGGAATCGCGATCTTTCTCTTTTCAATTGCGGCGATCTTGCCATCATAGGCCAACTCGCTGGCCTTCTGCAGATCGGGCAACTTTTTGAGAGTTTTTTTATTGATTTCGGATTGCTTGTCGAGATGTTCTGATCTTACCTGCAATGCCTCCTGCATATGCTCAGTCCTGAGATTCTGTTCCGCTCTTTCTCTAACCGAATGCCGACGCTGCCAATTGACTCCATATTCTTCCTGTCGCCGCTGAATGCCCTTCTCTTCATTCGCCGTTTCGTATACTTGTCTAGCCGTAAATCTATGGACATTTTCAGGAAGCTCGGCTGCCATTCGATGCCCGGATTGCATTGCCGCAATGCCGATTTTATGAATCGCTGAATACGATCCGGCTGAAGTCGCAGCGGCATCTTCCAGCATCTTTTTGAAACTGTCTCTCGTAAATACCAGCGATTCTCGAAGGATAGCGAGTCCAGCGACAACGCCGGTAATCGCAATCGCCCACGGCGTTCCAAATGCCGCCGAAGCATTTTTCGCGATATTCGCGAATCCTTCGATTGCGACAACGCCATGAACCATTTCGTTGGTCATCAGTCCGGTTGACGCGGCGACCTGAGCGATTCCCTTGGCCGTTTGAATTGCGGCTTGGTTTTGATCATTCAGAGCCGATGTTTCCTCTTTGATTCGCTTCGTGGTTTCTGCGTCTTCTTTTTTAGCTTTTCTTTCCGCAACTTTTTTCCCACGCGACCATTCGCGAACGCCCGACTGAGCCTCTTTACGAGCTTCGTCTTCCTTTTTCTTCTGAGCCCGCTCTGATGCGGCGACCTCTGCATCCGCAACTTTATTCGCTCTTTCAATGGCTCGCTGAGCGGCAGACTCTTCCCGGTCCTGTTCTCGAATCAGCAATGCGGCCTTTTTCGCGAGTTTTTCTTGCAGTTTCCCCATTTCCGCATCAGAAAATCCAACATCTTGCCCTTCGGCCGCCATCTTCTCTAATGCCGCTTTTTCCTCGGCCTGCATCTTCCCATGAAGAGCTTCCAGTTTCTGAATCGCACTCATTCCAGTCATCTGGCTTTTCGCAGCATCGGCCGCACGATCTCGCACGCTTTGGCCGTATCCCGGCATCCCGACATTAACCATTGATGACGAGATCGAACGTTGGGCACTAGAGGATGCCGGACGATAACTCGAGCCGGAATTGCTGATTCCACCGAGAGACGACCTGATATCGTCCTGAATTGATTTCACGGCAGACTTGACCGCCGACGTGTCAACGGGACCGATCTTCATGTTTCCGCTTTCCAGCGAAATCCGAATCAGAACGTCTCTCGTTACGTCGACCATTTATCGCCCCACGACTAATCGGCACAAAATATTTTCAAATTCTACTTGCCGATGCCTCGCAATTCCGTCTTCCGCCTCGCGGATGATTGCAGCGTTTCTCCGCACGATTGGATCATCTGGAAAACTCCCGACCGCCTTGCATTCCATATAATGACGATAGCAGTTTTCGTTTTCCGGCGTTAGAGAGAGTTGTTCCTCGGGAGCTCCCTTTTTGCATCCTATTCTCGTGCGACATGGCGGCAGGCAGGATTCTCCGAACAGGGACCGCAGTTCGGGCTTTCCATCGCGACCCTTCGTCATTTGCCCGGTTTTCTCATCGAACAAATACAACTGGCACAATTCGCACGATCTCGTAGCCACAAGCGGGTATCTGAACAGAGTCCAAATACCCGTTCTCAGTTTTTTTCTTGATCCGAATCGCTGATTTTTGGCTCGGCTTTTGGCTTGGGGTCGCTAGTCTGAACCCCTCGAATAATCCGGTAGAGCCTTCCGAGCAATGCATTATTCAGCCGCATGCACGTATCCGCCGAGATCGGAACTTCCGCTTGCTTACGATCCCTCAAGTCCCACAAAAAGAGATGTTTCGCGACGAATTCGCAAAGGAGCTTTTCCTGTTTGTACGAGCAGTCCGGATCGACCAGTTTCTTCTCTTCGAGAATTTCAATTTGATTGTCGAGTCGCAACCATTCGGCTTTCGTCGCGACGCGATAATGAAACGAAAGCGAATCGTAGAGCGTTTCTCCGTTTTCGGATGGTTCGGCTCCCTTGATGAATCCGTCATCCCGCGTATACCCGTCATCGATAAACTGTGGCATCAAATAACCCTTTCAAATGTTCCGTACTCGACCTATGATGGAATTGTTGCTTAACAATTGGAGCCATCATGTCAGAGCCGGATTTTCTCAAGTTCCATCTCGAAGTCCATGCCGATGGAGTTCCCCGCGAGGTTTTCGAACTCGCAGTCATGCTCCGAGACGATCCTAATGCCAGTCTTCGAGAGCGTCAAATGGCATGGTTGATCATCAAACTCGCGACAACCGTCAACAAGCTGATTTCCGAATTGGAAACGGGCACGACGACTTTAGTCGTGCACGAATCCAATATGAGGCGAGATTGATTATCGTTTTGACTTCTGGCCGCGATAGACCGTCGGAGTTGTCAATGCTTTTTCGATCGGCCATCCTTTTTGCAATCGAACCGCGAGCGTTCCGAACGCCAGTCCGACCTCTCTGGCCCAATCCGCTACGGATTGCGTTTTTCCATTAAAGCTGATCATTTTACGATTTGTTTTTCTCTTTTGAATCGGATTCTTAAACGCATCTTCGATCGACCATCCGGATTTCAATCGATTGGAGACGGCATTCTCTGTTATTCCGTAAATTTCGCACAATTCGACCAAGCATTTCGTCATTCCATCAATAGTGATCAAGCGATTTACTCGGGTATTGCGGCTCTGTTCTTTTTGGGTCGCCCATCGCACATTTCCGGGTTCGTAATTTCCATTGTTATTTGGAAATCGGTCTATCGAATGCCGACTTGACGGCCTCGGTCCGATATGAGCCAAGAATGCGTCGAAGTCCTCGATCCATTCATCGCAGACGCTAATCCCGCGTCCGCCATAATTGTGCCATTCCTTTGAGTTTTGATTTGAGCACCGTTTATTCATTGATGCCCAGCATCGATATTCTGCGGTTCTCTTTCCTACCCGATCATGCCCATGTTTAACATTTGACTTTTGGATTTGATCGAGCATAAAGCAGCCGCATGACTGCGTATGTCCACTTACGAGAAATTGGCTTCGAACATTGACCACATTCCCGCACGAGCATTGGCATTTCCATTCGGTCCTGCCATTCCGCTTTCCGGCATATTCCAAAACTGTCAATCTGCCAAATGGCGGGGAACCGATAAGATTGCGGAACCGCCAATTTGAAGGTACTTTTATCTCTGTCATTTCCGTGTTCCTGTTAAACATGGTTTTGAAAGCGAGGCTCGGAATTTATCAGATTCCGAGCCTTGCGTCTTTTAAGATCAGGAGTTTGTCAAAATCATTTCTTTGTTCGCACCTACTCCGAAGCAATAGAACTCGAGAGGCAAACGAACATGATCTCTTCCGGGAATCGCAGCACTTCGTGGAGTTGCTACAAGAGCCGCAAATGTAAACGAAAGTGTATTCGTCCCATTTGTAAAGGCGATACTCGCCGTGAGAGGAGAACCAATTATCGGACCTGCTCGCTCAATAACTAACAATCCTGACTCGGTCGGAGTGTATTTTGTCTGGCATGCGAGAGTAATAACTCTGTCCGAACTTTCCAAATCTGTTGCCGTACGTCCCTGTAGGAACGTGGGGTTAATCTTATTGTCGCAGGTGAATTCGAACTTGTCGAACGAGTATTGCGTGCCGCCGATCGTGATCCCCGAACCGCTGTCCGAGAACATATATTCTCGCTGCGTTACATCGGCCGCCGTCGAAATCGTTCCACCCGATCCAATTGCGAGCGTTTTTCCGACGAAACTCACCGTCAATTTCATCTTTTCGCCCGGACCGCCCTCATATTTCACCATGCTGAATCGGCCGACATATGTATAACCGATATTCGCTCTCGCTCCCAAATCTAGCACGATTGTGACATCGGCCATTTGATCGGTCAGCGTGTAATTCGCCGATGACGAGTTGAGAGCGTAGGGCAGGATATATCCGAGTTCGACTTGTGTCGGACTGAAGACAATATCTCCTCCGACTTTCGTCTGACCAAGTGCAACACGTTCCATCTGTCGCGTTCGCGTGCCTCGAAGTCCATCGTCTTGGATGATTTCGCTGACTTCTGTAATCGAACTGCTGATGAACTCAACGACATTGCCGTTGATCGTCATTCTCGCTTCCCAGCCGTTAATATCGGTCATGTTACGACCTATTCCTTCAAGGCCCCTCGACGATTGTTTGATCGTTTTGCGGCGGTTTCATTGACCGATACCGGAATTATTCCTGTTAGGCTGACGGTTTTTCATTGTCTACTGCGTCGAATTTTCGAAGCCGTATCTCCATGCTCTTTCGCCATCTTCTGATGATACTTGTGTTCCTTGCTTTCGGAATCGTGACTCTCCGATGCTCTTAAATGGGCATCCTGAGCCGATTGATGATTAGCGAGAGATGGAGTTTGTTTTGCATTTTCCGACATCTTTTCCGCATGCGAACTCGCATGTTCCATTTGGTTCTTGGATGCGGCGGCATGATGTGCGAGCGATGCGGAAAACAGTCGCCCGGCATTCGGATGATTGATGTCGCCAATTTTGGCAATGGCATCGGCGGCTCGCAAGTGGGCTTCGGCGGCTTCTTGATGCTTTCCGTTCTTGGCGTGGGAAGTTGCCGCAGATGATTCCTTCAAAGCATCCTTAGATTCTTTCATTCCGCCAATCAGTGACTGTGTTCGCTTGTGAGCATCTTCCGACGATTGAGCCGCAGAAGATGATCCGCTCGTCCATTTTCCATGATCGCGGGCTTCGCTCGGATTAAAAGACTTCAGAACCGTGATTCCATCATCGATTACGGGATAAAGGAGAGACTTGAATGACATATTAGACGCTCAATCCTTCTGCGGGCAACTCGGGACTTGAATCGGTTTTTTGAGGATCGATTTTTCCGGTATCGGTTTTTTCGTCGGAATTCGGCAACGATGGCGGATTTGCTGCATCGATCCATGAACGGGCATACGCGATTGCTTGGGTCGTTCCCAAGATCGGTCCGACCGTCATTTGCTCGCGAGTCGCCGTGTACGCGAACCCATCTGGCGATTCGCCGTTGAGAGTCGCGATCAGATGCACACCGTTGATATCCATCGCTATCCCCTCAGAAGTTCTACCGTCGCGTCTGCAACCTGATTTACGATCTTGTCGAGTGTTTCGTCGCTGATGCCAACCGGAGGCCGAGCGGGCATCCTTGACGTTCCCTCTTGAAGATACCCAGCATAATCGATTCCGGTTCCGTACACGAGACCAGATCGAGTCGTCTCATGGACATTGCTCGGACCGCCGACAGCCACGAGAGACTCTCGCAATGCTCCCGTTTCGACCAAAATCCGATCGTGCTTCTTTCGCCGAATCGTCGATTCTTTCAGCGGCTTCCAGTCGACGAGATTCGAATCGTATTCGCCTGCGAACATTCCGGCATGCTGTTCGGCGAGCGATTGTTCGCCTTGTTCCATGACTTCGGTGTAATCGGCATTCTGGACAGCCGTTTCGATCGATTCGAAAAGCGAGTTCAGTTCGCCGATGTCGTCGACAACGAATGTCACAATCTCGGCTCCTGAAAGTTCGCTCGCACCACAAATCCGCTGACGAATCCATCTCGGTCAAAATAGACTTTCGGCTCAACGACGTTTCCGGGCTCAACCTTCAATCGGTAACACATCGGCAACCCTGAGAGGGCGACGTTATTCAATCGCCGTCGCATAGTCTGACGCCATCCAAGCCGTAATTCGAGGCTTTGAATATCCGGCATAGCCATGATCGCAACGAGCGTTCCGTAATAAACTCCGTCTCGATCATTCAATTCGTCGCCGACTTTTTCCGGTCCATACGGCGAGACCGAAATAAATGGCAGCGGAATCTGCTTATCCTGAAACGTCGCGACTTCCTGAAGCACGACTCCGCCCGTGATTCCAAACATTCCCATGCCGTCGATCAGAGCTTTGATCGCAACCATCGTATCGAAATGATTGGAGATTCCCGGCATTGATTAGCTTACTTTCTGACCGCAGACGCACACCCAATCCGTCAAAACCGATTTGAGCGTTGTTCCTGCCGCTTGAACGACGAATGTCTGACCGCCGAAAACAATGATGTCCCTCGATCGAATCTGCCGACCGTTTGAAGCGGGATTCAGTTCATGATCGGGAATGTGAAGCAAGGTTTCGTCGCCTTGAACGTTCAAATGTCCGTACTCTTTCAGTTTGCCACTGATCGGCTTCTGCCAAGCGTTGTACACGTTCACAGTCGACGTTCTGTCGGCGTAGAAAACCGCTCCGGCGAAGCTCAGTCCAGTCTGCAAAACGGTTAATGACGTATCGGAAGCGACTGAGACGACCGTTAACGCGGTTCCGGCCGTGACTGAGTTGAATCCGCTGGCGACGTAATTCAGCGTTCCGCCCGTCGAATTCGCGACAATCACACTTCCTGAAACGAGCGGAACCGGTCCGGTTTTGAAGAATGTGCCGACTCCCGTGATTGTCGAACCGGAGCCCGAGATTGTGCCAATTTGCGGAACGGCTCGTGAATCCGCATCGAGCGTCAGCGTTGCCGGACCCCGCGAAGGAACCAGCCGCATTAACGCTCGTGCTTTTTGATGAGTCATCACGATCGATTTGCCTTAAATCACCGGCATCGTATAGGCTGCAAGATTGTTCTCGATCGAACCGAAAATCGACGCGAATACATCCGGCGAGAAATAGGATTCCGCCGCATCTTCGTAGGAATTGCTCTGAGCGGGTAACCCACTTGCCGACATCGCAATCATCCGCATCACGGCCATGTTGACCGTCATCTGAATATCCGCCGGAACCACCGCATATCCGGCCGTGTAAACGACCTTCACGTTTCCATTGTTGATCGGTGGCTGTCTCGCCACCTTGCCATATTGTCGCGATGGATATTGATAAAATCCGCCGTTGATTCTGCGGATGAGACCGGCCGATCCAACGCCATTGAATCCCGATTCCAAAACCCAATCGACTCCCTGAACCAACTGAGTCGCCGATGCAAAAGCGTTCGAGGCCTGTCCGAAAAAGCCTTGCGGATCAGACCAGAGACTCGTCACCGAAATGACCGGGAATTGATTCAAATAGAACGCGACGCAGTTATTGACGGAATAGTATTCGGTATAGATAGTCGCTTCGATGTCGCGATTCAATTGCCGCTTGACTCTGCTCGTCAATCCAACGATGAACCCGTCGATTTGCGCATCCATCGAAGTATCCGTCGAAGCGATTCCCGCTTGCGATTTCACGGAATTTCGAGTGGTCAACATGCGGTTTTTGCTTTCTCAGCTTTTCGAGCCTGATGCCGGTTGTATGTCCTGATTCGATGACAATTCGCACAGACAACTTCGCATTTTTCGATTTCTGCCAGTATCGACTCAATTGATCCCTGCACGCTGGACACATGCATCTTCTTCACTCCGTGAACATGATCAAAATCCATTGCCTCCGGAGCTGATTTATATCCACAATCCGCACATCCTCGTTCTATTTTCAGATCGGCGATGAATTTCTTCTTTTTATTGCGATTTTCGCGAGACAGAGTATTTCTGCGATCGTTTTTTGGTTTTGTAGCCCATGCATGTTCGCCATTTAGCATCCGTTTTTTTGTCGCAATTCTGTGACACCGGAGGCATCTGATCTCGCATTTCGCAATTTCTTCTCGAACTCGTTTCAACGAGAATGTTCCCATTGCTCCAACGTTAATCGTCTTCTTGCCGATGACATGATCAAAATCGAGAGCGACGGGGTTTTCCTTATATCCGCAATCGATGCATCCCGCTTCCATCTTCAAAGCGGAAATTCGGCCTTTGTGCCGGAGTGCTCTCCTACGTGATTTCATCACGCTCTTGCATCGAAACGCCGGATTTTCGGAATTCTTTCTCGCCCGCTCTCGAATCTTTTGTCTTCCGTTTTCCGTCGCACGATGCTTTCGCGAAATATCTCGGTGGTAATTCGGATCGATTTCTTTCCGCTTTCGGACATATCTTCGATAATACGATCTTCGCTCGGAAACGCACCATTCACATCGGCATCCGCGTCGATAGTTAGACCGCCACGACAATCCATTTTCAGGATGCTTTTCGACTTGTGCAAACAAACCATCGAACGTAAGTTGTTTTTCAGTCATTTCAGCCTCTCGCAAAGGTTGATTGTGATTAGAGCCAGAGAACCGTATCAGCAGTTCTCTGGCTCGAATTTTAACATCTTCGGATGAAAATCAGAATGTGGAAGCGGTTCCTGCGGTTACCCCAGCGGCTGCGGAATATTTATTCCCAGCGACGAACCCAGCCGCCGCCGTAATTGGCGTTGTACCGCTCGGAACGTTGATGGCATTGTTCGTAATAAACGGCGTTGATGCGGCCGCCATCGTAATGGCCACCGTCCCAGTCCCAATGACGAATCGATTGTTGTCGATCGATCCACGAAGCACGGTTCCGACATTCAAAATCGCCTGAGTCATCTTGCCGCAAAAATAATTATTTTGAATTAAATAGTCGACACCCGATTCGTGTCCGATTTGGCAAGTCGTTGTCGTACCGGAGTTGATGGCTGGCCCAAGGAATCGGCAGTTCGTGACAGTGAATCTGTCTGCGGTCGCAGCCGTCAAGATTCCCTTGACAACTCCCGCCGCAGCGGCATTGCAGATGAAGTCGCACTGGTCGAATTTGACATCGACCCCGGTCACGCTGATTGCCGCGACGATCGCATCGATCCCCGTAAAGTCGAACACGAAGTTCTGAAACATCACGGCCGCACCAGTGATGATCATCTGAGCGGCTGTCGAGGTTGAAAACGTGATCTTCGGTCGCTGTCGACCGTTGCCCATGCCGATATAGCTGACGCCGGGTTTGCTGAAGGTCATACCAGCCGCACCGACGATCGTTTCCGCATGACCAGCCCCGACGAAAACGATATCGCCGTAGTTCGTCAGAAACGTGGGAGCATTGCAGAGAGCTTGAGCATTGATCAGCGTATCGACGGGAACGTCTGCACAATATCCGCCATTGCTCGAAGAGTTCGTACTGGCATTGTTTGCGAAATAGACATCGCCCATGATTGGGTGAGTCGTGAATCGCAATGCTCCACGAGCACGATTGAAATTGCTGGCATTGGTCGCTTGAGAGGTCATTCAGCACACTCCGTCTCAGGTGGTGTAAAAGTTCGAAACTTGAATCAGTTGACCGATGCGGCAGGTTTCAGGATGCCCGCTCGCTCGAGCACGGCCGGGAACAGTGCCCGTGCCTTATTGCATTCGTCGAGGTTCCAATCGTATTTCTCGTACGATTGGACTCCCGGCGATTTGATCATCTCATATGTTTCCTGAACGAGTTTCACGCTGCCGAGTTCTCGTGAAATCATGTTGCAGGGATGCGTCTTTTTCAGATTCGGAGCATAGGCTTCGTCGAGAGGATTGTTGTCGATGGCAACAATATCGATCGAACCATTCATGATCTGATCGGCGGTTTCCAGAAACGCGGCCGCATCTCGGAAGCAGCGAATCGCCACTTGCTTCGGCGAGTTATTGTTCTGCCGAGCATTCTGGAACAATTGGAACGCGGTCTTTTCCAGCCGAGCCGAGTCAGACGATGACTCGACATCCGGCCTTTTCTTTTCTTCTGCCATGACAACTTTCCTGAGTGAACTCTATTCCGATCCGAACGATCCGGATCAGGCTAAGAAATCGATACCGGTCTGCTGTGGCTGCTTGAGTCCGACAGCGATATAGATCGCCGTTCCCAACTGGGCATTCGTGCCAGTATCGGGAATCGTGATTTGCACATAGGCGAAGCCGTTCGCGAGGTCCAGGTCTTTCCCTTGAATCTCGACGACGACGATCGCGGCCGATGCCGCAGCACCGGTCAGAGTCGCCGTACCGGCCGCTGCCTGAGTCGTGATCGTCCAGATTCGATTCGCTGCCGTCGCGATAGCACCGATCTTGCTTCGGTATTTCGTGAACGTCAGAGCCTTGGAACTGCCACCGGCATTGTCCTTGGCTTGATTCACGGTGAAAACCGGATCGTCACCGGCCGTCCCTGCCGCCTTGAGCAGAACCAAAGCAACCCGGTCACACATGGCCATTTTGTGCCAGTTGGCACCATTGTTGCCAGTCTGCATATCGACCGGAATGAATGCGAAATTGATATCACAAGATTCCGTGAATTCCTGATTCAGTGTCGTCATAATCGTTTTCCCGAAAAAGAGTTGAAATCATGCCGACAAAAATCAGCGAGCGGCCACGCCCACGAAACTGGATTGGGTATTCGTACCCTGATAAGGAGTCGTCGGAGCGTTTTCCCAAGGAATCGCGTTCATTCGCATCGTGAACCGCAACGCCATCTGATCCGTCAGGAATTCGACGTGCATCGAGACGGCTTGCTGAATTCCACCCTTGGAGATCGACAGCACCTGCCCGAGATCGGCGAGCACGATATCGCCAGCGGTTCCCAGCGTGGACGCGAATTCGATCGGTTTCATCGGCAGTCCGCACAGCGTTCCGAACGGCGTCCCGGACATTCCACCAGGAGGCATGTAGGTTGCCACACCGGCCGCACCGATGCCCAAGGTCATCAGCATCAATTGCTGTTGAATGTCCTGATTGTGATACCACTTGGCGTTGTTGAGGAACGGAGCGAAGAACCGTCCGAAAATTTTGGCAATATTCTCCGTGACGACCGTTTTCGGAGTTTGTCCGACTTCGGCCGAGATCGAGAGATAGCTCGGGGCGTTGATGATCCCCAGCGGTTTCGCCACGCCATCACCACGGAAGAGGGCCGCACCGATCAGGAAGTTGAATTCCTCGGAGGCCTTCCGGGTCACATATTGTTCGAGAGCGGCCGAATTGTCATTGATCAGTTCGTCGGTCAGATAGACGACAACGGCGACTTTTTGCAGTTTCAATTGGACTTCGCGAAGGGTCGGTTTGCTGGCGGTGATCGTATTGCCTTCACCCGTCCAATAGCCTCGCAGTCCACCATGACGAGAACCGTCAACACGGCTCGTTTCGGCGTTCGCCCAAAACGTCATGTTGTTCCCGGCAACCGTGTAGGCGTCGGTCGAGTTGACCAAATCGTTCGAGTAGATTCGGCTGAAAATCTTGGTCGAGAACTCGGGCAAAACCGTAAAGCCGCCGTCCGCTCCGATACCTTCCGACATCCCTTGGACGGCTTTCATGGCCGAACAGGATTTGTAATGGTTGCGAACCCGCTCTTGGAATCCGTTCGAGGCATGACCGTCGAGACCTGCTCGAACGAAGTCGTTCAGTGACTTGAATTCGGACTTGGGAACATATCCATCCTTAATCAGAGCGGCCATTTGCGATTTGCGGCTGGAAATGCGATTTGCGACCGGTCCGCGAATCTCGTTCGGAGATTGCACGATTGTGACCGTGTCATCGTCGTCGCCTTCCGACCATTCGCCAACGATTCGGCCCTGTGCGTCGCGATGAACGCCGCCAAAGTTCGGAGTTGATCCGAGAATCGACTTGAGAGATTTCAATTCGGCCGACTGCTCGTCATTTTTCTTGATCAGTTCGGCTTGGAGTTTTTCGAGAGTGGCGATGTCAGCCATGTTAAAAATCCCTTTAAGAGCGTGGTACAAAACAGATGGCCGCTTTGGCCACGGTCCTCAACTTGCCGACAGTCGCCGCTGAAGTTCCTCGGCGAGTTTCCTCATTTTCTCATCTTCCGGAGCCATCGCGGGTTTCGATTCCTCGACTTTCGGAGTCATCGATTTCATTTTCGCCCCGTGAATCTCGGCTTGTCGCACGAGTCGCTCGGCATGATCGATCGTCGATTGCAACGATTTCCGCTGCGATCCGTTCAAATTCTTGTCGGACTGCAACGATTTCAGACGATGAATGATTCCGTACATCTCGTTTTGCCGACCGCTCGACGCGGCGAGAAACGATTTCATCTCGGTATTGTCGTCGTCGCTGGAATCTTCGGTTTCGTCGCCCATGTCTTCCGACTTGAGATCGCATTTCATCTTGGGGTAACACTTTACGTGTAATCCTTCGAGTTGCGTCATCCCGGCTTTCATCATGTCGTTGACGTCACCAACGCCTTTCTTGACCGCCTCATTCTCTAGGTGATCCCCGAGGCATGAATTGGTCGACTTGACGCCCGATTTGATGTGAGCGTGAAGGCATTTGATGACCTGCGAGCCGTACGGCTGTTTTGCAGGATCGACGCCCGGTTCGTTTTCTGGAGCCTGCATCGTCGCCCCGTTGTTCACATTCGATTCCGTCGCTTGATCGGCGGGAATCGTCGCGGGATTTTGATTGTCGGTTTTTCCGGAACCCGTTGAACCGGTCTCGGAGTTTTCTTTGTCTTCAGGCACGTTATCGTCGCCCATATCGTCTTTTTTCATTTTCGACTCCTCGAATCCGGTTCCGTATTTTTTGGGCTTCGGAGCAATGGCAGTGAGTGATTTGTAAATCGACTCGTGGATCGGTCGTCCGTCCAATCGATTTTTTGAGAGGCATTTCGTGATCGCTTGCGGATTGACTCCGAGAACGGTGAATGACCATTCCTCCAAGTCCCACAAGCTGACTTCGGTGATCGTCCGACCGTTTTTGAACACCGGACGTGACTTCAAGGGAGTTTCCCGAACCGAAACGCCGCGAATGACTCCGTCTGCGATCAGTTCGAAAACTTGCATCGCGGTCTGGTCTTTTTGTGCGAAAAAGCATGTCCCATAGACCGAATCGTCGATGATTTGGATTGCGAGGTTTCCATCCGGGTCGCTGCTGGTTCCCATCGGCAACGGAATTCCTTCCGTCAGTCCGTGATTCCAGAGCACGACCGGATTCAGGCGATAATTGTCGAGCTTGCAGCCCGATGCCAAAAGTACATCGCCGACGCGGTCCGGTTCGGCATTCGAGATTCTCGCTCGGACACTGACCGCCGATCGATCGACATACGGCGGATCGTTATCCACCGAATCCAGCATGAGCGATGGAGAATCAACCCCGAGAGCTTTCGTCGAATACAACCAATTCATTCCTCGATTGGTCGAGAGAATGTCGTCGAGGGATTCGAGGAATGGTTGTTCGGCTGGCATACCCGACGATTAGACGGGCGAAAGAATATTGACGTAATGTCAATGCCGAGAAGTTTTACAGACGTCTAGAAAACTTTCTCACTTCAATTCCGACTGAGGCGGAATCGGAATTTTGATCGAATGCGGGCATTCCGAGCAGTAGCGATGCTGGATGCGTGATCCGTCGGAAAGCTGTTCAACGGTGCCGACTTTGCAGATTGTGCCACACTTTGGGCAGATCGGAACCGGTTTCAGATTGTACCAGTTGACATACTTTCGCTTCGATAATCCGTTTTCCGAATCCTTCACGAATGTCATCCGAGATTTCCTGAGAGCGAATTAACCGCGACTCGGATTGTTATCGCGAATTCGACGGGATTTGACAACATGAAATGAAAAAGCCGATCCGGTTTTGATGCCGGATCGGCTTCGCATTCCACTGTCGAATATCAATCAGCGACGTTAGTCGTTCATATCCAATTCCGCTCCGCTGATTTGCTTTTCGAACAAATCAAACAGTCGTCGTCCGATTTCGTCGGGAATATTCGCGACATGCTCCCCTTTCGCCAGCAATTCGGCAGACTCGAACAATCGCTCGTCATCGCCTTCGGGTGCCCATCCGAGATTCTCCCAGCCGCCGTACATTGATCCGGGGTCGTAATAGCCCGTCGATGTGAAATGGATTGCGAGTTCCAAGCAGGGAGTCGAATCGAAATCCATCGGCAAATAGGGTCGCAAGAATTCGAGAGCGTCGCTTCCGCAGCCGATCTCGGTTTGCAGGTCGCAGATGAAGCCGTCTTCATCGCTGTCGAGTTCCAGGTAAATCACTCCGGCGACATTTGACCAACTGTTTTTCATTTTATAACTCCTTCGTTGCGGTTACTGATCGCACGAACAAATATTACAGAACAATTTATCGGCTGTCAACTCGCAATCGATTGACCCTCATTCGCCCATAGTCCTGACATTCCGCCATATCGTGATCCGGTCGTTCGAAATTCAGCGGTCCATTCCCAAACATCGCGAACGAAACACTGAAACTCGGCTCCGGAGAGTTCAAGTTCTGGACGCGTGTCGAACTCCGCCATGTCAATCGCGGCGTCATACGCATCGCGATAACTTTTCGGGACGACCAACTGAACGGATATTCCATTCAAAATCGTCAGATGATCGCTGAACTGATCGGCCGTATCGGCTGTGAAGGAATTGATCTTCGCGATGATCCTGGATTTCTGTTCGGCGATTTGCGAATCCAGATTGCGAAATGTGGCCTCCACTTTTTCGAGTGATTGAGCGACATAGCCTTTCATCGCCTCGTCGAACAGCAGTACGTGCCGTTCGCGATTTGCCTTGAGTGTTTCGATCAGTCTCAGCCGGTCAACGACGACGGTTCTATTCATCTGATTGCTTAATGCTCGGTTTGCCATGTTCGATTCCTTTGATCTGTTTGAGAAAGCGGATTCAATCAATCATGCATGATCGGTCGTAGGCATCTTCGAGGCACGAATCGACGATGCGTTTATTCTCTTCGGCTGTTACGTTCAGTTCTGATTTTTCGTAGCCGATCTCGTCGAAGTCCCATTCGATCTCGCATTCGTACATTGCGATGACTTTGTTGTGATATTCGATTTCAACTTGTTTGCCGCGAAAGTCGACGATCATTTGGATTCCTTTGTGAGTTCGGCCAGCAAACGATCTGCGGACTCAATAGCCATTGCTGCACAATTTCCAGAGCCGAACCGCTCATAACCATCACAGGAGAGCAATCCGCTTAACGCCGCCGTTGCAATCGTTTCTCGTGTCGCTCGTCCTAATGCAACTAATTGCAACTTTTTCAAGTTATCGGCGATGTTTTCGAGCAGTGAATCCGTCTTACTGTATGGACCCTGGCCGATCGCCCACAGTTCCACCAACGCGAATTCGGCTGACTCACGTTCGATTGGTCGACCATCCGCCTCAGTGATGATTTTTCCAGAAGATGAAAACGCAGTCCAAATGCCGACTTTGCAGGTTATTGGATTTTGCACCCGAACAATCCGACTTCCATCCCGAAACACGTATGAACCGTTGGACAGCAGCTTGCCAAGGTCTTTCTTCAACTGCTTGATAGAGGGCTGTCTATTCATTTGATCCCTTTTTGAGTTCTGCAATGAGGACATCGGCCATTTGAACGGCCATCTGAGATAGAAACTTGAAGTCGCAGTCGAAGTCTTTTCCGACGGTCGTCGCGAATCCTTGCAATGCCATTGCCGCGAAATGCTCTCGCTTCGTGAGATTGGATGCGAGTTCGGGAATCGGTTCTGTGGGTTTCGGCCGAGCGTTGCTTTCGCGGTATGATGCGAATGGTCCTTCTCCCGCTTCCCAATAGCACATCAAGACGTCCTCGATATGATCGAAGAATTTTGGCGTCTTTCCATCATCGTCTAGCATGAACGATCCGTCATCCCAGGTTGCGACCCATTTTCCGTCTTCTTTCTCGACGATTGAGCATCGATCCGGAAAAGAGTAATACGACCCCTCGTCGCTTTCGTGAAGTTCACCTAGTTTTTCTCGAAGTTCTCCCATTCCCGGCTTCATCGCGTTTTTCCTTTCTCTTGTTCAGTCAAGTCGATCTCGACTAGCCTGTCGAGAAGTTTTTGAAACGTGTCATTCAGATATGGCAGGTTCTTCGGATCGCGTTCTTTTGCGATCAGAGATTCGATGTAATCGAGGCGGGTTTCGAGCTGTTCTTTTGTCATGAGTCTCTCGCTTCGCGTGCCAGTTCGTCGCGTTGTTCTTCGGTCAGCTTGAATCGGTCGCACAGGATTTCTCGTTCAAGATTCGCTTGATGGAATCGTTCTTGGAAATCATTTGACCTTCTTCGGCTTCGTTCGAGTTCATTCTTGAGACTGTCGATTTCTTGCTGATCTTTTTTCGTTCGCATGGATCACCTTTCCACGATCATCAGAGCGAAATTCTCTCTACGACAATCGGACGTCTCGATTGGCGTTCCGTCGATCGTGCTGAGGATGACCCCGCGATGCAGAATCGTTGCCGCCGTTACTGTTCTGTCGTCGTAATACGAGTCCTGCATAACGACATACGGATCAATCCCATTCGCCAATTCATCGCCCAGTTTCTTGAACTCAGACCATCTCATCGGAACCGCCTTCCTGCTGAGACTTCGCGATTTGTTCTCGCTCGTAGGCTTCGTCGAGCAATCTGTTTTCTTGGTCCGACAGGTCGATAAAGTGTTGAGCGGCATCGTCGAAAATGTCCTTCAGACCATCGGTCTCGCCGTCGCAAACGACGCAGATCGCATCATCCTCCGGCCAATTTCCTTCGGCGACAACAATTCCGACAATCTCGCCGCACAATGCGATTAGCTCGTGAGCCGCCTTCAGTTCATCCTTTTCGAGAACAGTATTGTGGTCGGCCTTTCCTGACTTCGACATGATCGCTTTGATCACGTCTCGACAATCTTTCAGATCAGTGAGCGTATAGCGGAAGCGGTTTGTATAACGGTGAGACATGGTTTTTCCTTTCAAAAGTCTTTCGATTCACAACAGTCCCCGCCGATCCATCAACGGGGAGAGCAGTGAACCGCGACTAGATTGCAGAATACTTCGTTTCAGCGTCGATCAATCCATACAGTTTCATCGTCAACAAGGTGAACTTCGTTGGATTCGATTCGCGGGCTTTCATGGCGAATGTTCCGGCGTTGAACAAGCTCCAAGCCGTTCGCGGTTCGAACGCTGAGAATGATGGCTTCCGCCATTCCGCAATCGCTTGCGGCAGAAGTGTTGAACTCAGGATTCCTTGCTCGTAGGCGTGAAGCAAACAACTTGCGGCCTGCTGTTCGGTCAGTTCGCATGCCTGATAATGTTCGATGCGTTTCGCTTCGACCTGCTGAAACTGAGCGAGAGCGACGATCGACTTTGAAATCCCTTCGTCGAATCGATTCATACCGAATCGTGTGTGACGCTTGCTGACATAGATTTCCGAGTTGAATGAGAGATTGTCGCATACGAATACTCGGGAACCGGCCGTCATGCCGATTGGGAACACTTTGTCGACTGAATTGCGAACGCCAACAGCGAGAGAAACTCCTTCGACAATTGGACTCGCCAAATCGAGCGTCGCGAAGAACTGAGCATTGTCGGCCGACAGAGCGAACTGCGATTTGCGGATCGAGAACCCCGCATTCGTCAGCGATCCTTCAACCGTTTCCAAAACCGTCTTGTGTGGCGTCGGAAACCATGTCGATGTGCCTTCGACGTGTTCGCAGGATTCGACTTCCGAACGTTCGACTTTTCGTGATCCGCGATGAAGGATGAGAGTTGATTCGGTCATTCTGTTTTCCCTGTTCAGGAGTCTCACGCAATTCGTCGAGCACGGTTACTGTTTCGTGTTCGCGTCGTGATGAAATAATGTTATCGAAGTTTATCGGATTTGTCAAACGTATTCTTCTGGAATTTTCTCGAATAGTGAGCAGAATTCCAAATGATCATCGACGCTTGTTCCGGTTTCGATGCAATAGGCTCGCCATTCTGCGGCCTCGGGAACTGTGCGATACCATGCTTTGAGGTCGAATGATTTAATCGATTTCTTCTCGGGATCGCGGATAATCGACTCGCTGACAGACAAATCTGCCGATCTTCCCTTATTTTCTCGAAATCCGAATTGCTTATAGAACTCAATAAGTCGTTTTCGGCTCGACGCCCCGAAATCCGTACTCGGCGACAATGCGATTCTCTGCCCTGTATGATCAGCGTATTCGATAATCTCTCGCATCGCCGTACTTCCAATTCCTGTCCCTCGATTTTCCTTCGGAACGACGATCTTATCCAACTTGATCAGGCCATTCTTCTCGTGAATCCAATGACTCACTCCCATGCCCGTCAGTCGTTTTTCTAGATCATCGATCGTTGTCGCCGGATGCGTTCCGCTTCCGCTGCTTGTCCATTTTCCATCCTCCGTTCGAGGTTCGGATACATTGAACGCCTTCAGGCTTTTCGAATCCGAATCGATGATTCGGCCGATCGCTTCGAAGACGGGGACCAGGGCGTAGTCAACCCAACAGCGGTCATGCGGGTGGCAAGGCGGTCCCTCACTTAGTCTCCAAGGCCAATCTTTCCGCTTCACTCGATTGACGGATCGGCACAGCGGACAGACTTTTCCGTCCGGAACGCCTGGCGAAATCTCAGTAACCCGCCATAAATCATCCTCGCTGATTCCAACTGTTTCTTCGACAGCCGATTCACCTCCGGCGTGCCTCGCCCGCGTCGTCTCATCCACCGCATTGACCTCAATTCGCTTCGGACCGAACGCATCGAAAAGGATGTCTTTCAATTCCTCTTTCGTCGGTTCGTAGTATCGATCGATCGTTCGATTTGCGGGAATCATCCGATTCGATTCGCGAGCCGCCTCGATCGTTTCTTCCTCCGCATCGCGTTTTTCCTGATCCAACTTAGCGAATGCTTTTTCCAGTCGCTCTTTTGTCGACGTCGCCCAATACTTCGAGAACTCTGCCGATCGCTTGTGTGCCCAGCCAAAAGCCGCGAGGTTCGCTTGTGGACCGCTCCAGCCATGATACTCGGCAGAATCATCGAAGATCAGCAGCAAGAGGACATACATCGTCGAATCGACTTCCCGCTGAACTTTGTCCCAAAATGACTGCGGGACATTGTCCATGTCGGGAGGATCGCCAAGCAGTTCCTCGAACTCTCGCATGTGCCGGCGAGCGACTGCCCCGAACTTTCGGGCAAATCTTGCTTCCAGGTCATCGCGATTCGGTAACTCTGCCATTTTCAATCCCTTGAGCATTTGCAGAGAGCGATCACAAGATAACCCTCGCTGGATTCCATCATCGCCGCGAATGTCACTCCGTCTGGAGTTTCGCAAACCTTCAATGGAATTCCATCGAATTGCGTCTCATCATCAGCGAGTTCGAGTTGATTGAAAATCGATCTTACCGCAAAAATTCTATCCGGCCGCTTATGATGTCGCTTCTCGACTTCGGCAATGGAGGCCAAAACCGCATCTCGCACGGAACCAGACTCCAATACAAATCGGCCTGTTTCCATTATTGCTCTCCGATCGCACGTTCTACAAGATAATCGCCGAGCGTAATTTTGCGTTTTAGTTGAGGGATTACGGAACCGGTCGGAACAATTGCAAATGATTCATGTTCCACTCGCAAATACAGTTCATCTTTCAGGGCATTCTGATAAAAACTGATTGCGTCAATTACCGTTCCCGCCGGAAGCTCTGCCGTGATTGGTAATTTCACTTTGCACGAATCCCTATTCTCTAACAAATCGACGATCAGCCCGCTCAACTCCTCATCGCAGATCGCAATTTTCAGCCGTCGTGATTTCATTGACTTCCATCCTCGATTGCACAATCGCGCGGTTCTTGCGGAACATATCCCGGCAGATTCCATGCGAATTGATAGGCGTCTTGACCGTCGCTGTAATGATCGCGGATCACTCGCTCGGCCTTGAATCCTTGACTGCGGAAAAAGAGATGAGCGTTCAGATTTGAATCCCCGACGCGAGCGATAATTCCCTTTCGCCGTTGCTCGTTAATCTTTCGCTTTGCTCTGTCGATCATTTGGCGACCGATTCCGCATCGATGTGCGATCTCTTTCACGGCCATATCGATAAACACAATCTCGGTTTTTTCGAGCGAATAGATCATGAATCCCAATATCTCGTCGTCCGATTCTGCGACCATGCCGATCGTGTTTCGATGTCGCAATTGTTCGAGCAGTTCCTCTTCCGACCACGGATCATCGAAGTTCGATTGTTCGATCGACAGAACCTGCTGAAAATCTCGCCGAATCATCCATCGAATCTGCACATCGATTACGTTCATAGAATGCTCGCTTTCCAGAATTGAGACCACGGTTACTGTTTCGTGCCGTTCAAATCGTACTCCCGAGATATTCAAATAGCAATCTATGTTCTGTAAGTTTCATTGCTTGTCCGCGAATTGAGGATTAGCTTTCGGATTCGCCGGTTTCTTCGGCGTCATTTCGGCATAGGTCGTATTCGTTGGATTTCCATCGTCGTCGGTCTCGATGATGATGACGCGGGATGCTTCATCCTTCGGGACTTCGTTTCCGTCAGCATCGGTGAAAAGCAGTTTAGGTTCTGGCATTTGGTAAATCGTGCTCCATGATGTTTGCGATCGCTGCATGCTTTAGCGGGAAGTTTTTAGCGAGTCCGCCTTCATTCTTCGCCAGTTTGTCGCGGTGGTATTTCGCGAATGCTTCCGCGAAGTCTTCCGCCGGATGAACTTTTCCGTATTCGGTCACCGGAGCTTCTTTCGACTGAGCTTTGTGATACTCGGTTCCCGGTCCCGGACTGATATTGTTCCAAATCTTTCGGGCGACAAGATGACCGATCTCGTGCAGCGTTGTTTCGATATCTGGAGTTCTGCCGCCGTAGAAAATGATCTCGCCCGTCGAAATATTCGCCGATGCTTGAGCCTTGCATTCCGGGATTCCGTACCTCGCCGCGTAGAATGAATTCTGGCTGTTCTCCTGCTTTGACAATCGAACTGAACTCGCATGCGGCAACAAGTCTTTAATTCTCGATGCCGATGCAAGGAACTCGGCCGCACCGCGAGAAAGTTCCGGATTGTATTGCAGTTTTATTCCACCGGCTTTGATTTCTTTCATTGCTTCCGGATTCGCTAATTGGGCATTCGGCTGGCCTTGAATGTCCTTACTCTTGCTCGCCAATTGTTTCTCGAAATGTTCAACTCTCGATTTCCACGCTGTCGGAGCGTCGATCAATGAGACTTCGTGCGATTCTCGACTCGGTTTGACCGATGTCTTTTCCGGAACCGCTGCTGTCGGAGTTTCCTTCGGCTTCTCAGCGATTGGATGACTTGGAGCGGACGAACCGCCGGACGTCCATTTTCCATCGGATGCCCTCGACTCCAATTCGACTCCAGTCTTCACAACTGGCAAATTCTCATCTTTTTTTTCGATGGGATCACGATCGAGGATCGACATTCGCGACGGATAGACGTGTCCTTGTTCGCACTGATCGTTTCCGCCGATTCGGCGTTCACGCATTGTGACCTCTGAACCGCAGAAGGGACATTTCCCATATGCATTCGCCGGTTCGTTTTTGACGGTGAATCCGCCATCGGCTCCAACCCCGTTCGACATTCCGAGAGATTTCCCGTTGCTTCCATTCGAATGACCATTTGCATGAGCCAATTGGCGTTCGACAACGGATTGGCGACGAATTAAATCCATCCGCTGAATCGCTTGAGATGAGTCGCCTTCTTCGATCCACTTTTTGAAATCGATCATTGTCATTGGAGTAATCGCCCCGAGTCCGTTCCAGCCTTTCGAATAGTTGCTCAAATAGGCTGATTCCGCATCGGCCGTCGAGAGAAATCCGATCATGCATTTGTGCTCGTCGAATTCTCCGGTCAATGGATTCACTTGATCAATGATGAATACGATTTCCGATTCAGGATGCGGACCGATGAAAACATCGATGTGATCCCCATCCGCTCCGGATTGAGTTCCCTTGAGATATCCATAGTGATTTTGAAGCGTCGTCGACCACGGTTTTCCATTATGACCGATGCCGCTTCGGCTCGTTCCCTTCGCGGTTTCGATCGTGACTCGCATTCCCTGAATCGTCACATGGCCCTTGCGATAGTTTCCCGATTCTTTCTGCGAATCGCTCGGAGTCGCGATCTTGCTTGCCGCATTCTCGATATTTCCGGAAAGAGACTTCAGTTTCGCCTCGACGATTTCATCGATCTTGCTCATCAGCAATTCTCGATCGGCGTCTTTCGCTCCCTCGATTGCCGCCATGAGCGTTTTCGATTGTGATTCTTCCGATCGCTTGAACGGCGTTTCCGGTTCCATCGGATTCGGAGTGTCGACCGGCAATTCTGCTTCGGGAGGCTTTGGAAATCCATTCGATTCGTCGCCGGGTTTGCTCGCATCGGCTCCCGGTTTGTCGGGACTTTTGGAAGCGGCAGAATAGAACTTTTGACCCTCAGTTCCCCCAATCGGCGGCATCTTGAATCGTGCCCGCAGTTCATCAACGCGAAACAGTTGATTCGATTGCAGCATCATCTGCCGATCCTTGGCTTCCATGTCCTCATCTTGGATTGATTCGGCTTCATACTCGATCGTTATCCCTTCTCCGAACTGTGGAGCGAGATGCGTCGTATCTGATTCGGCGAGTTTGTCGCACAGCGGCTGAATCGTCGTATGGTCCCATTGCTTCATCGCCACGATCCAAGCCGCATGACTCGAGGCCTCGTGGTATCCAACAGCGACCGGAGGAGTCGAATGCAGGGCGAGAACTGATCCCTTCGAATCCTGGAAGGCTTCCGCGTAGCACATGTCGATCGGATTTGAGCTTGTCGGAGTGATTTTCGTTCCGTTCGGAGCGAGCAAAACGCCCCCGGCATTGTTCGGCCCGGCGTGTTTCTTTTGAATCGCCGCTTGTGTGCGGTCCATGATGTCTTGGGTCGGATTCACATTCGGAGGAAGTTCCCATACGACCGTTTTGTTGATGCCGTTTTGAACGGATGCCGTTCGCGAACGATTGACCGCTTCTTCCCCGTCGATCCACAAATCTCCGGCTGCGATCGGGCTTTGATAATCGTCGAGCCAAAGCGGATGAGGGTAACCGATTTTCTGAATCTGCCGAGCGTCGACCACTCGCCCGAGAAGCTGCATCCAGCCCGGTGAACCACGGACATATCCTTCATCTTCCATGATCGGAGCATAGCGTGAGCAATACGGCTGAATCAGGAATGATCCATAGGGCATATCCGGCGTCGGAGCCATCGGCGTGACCGCTGCCGTTGGGATCACATATCGCTGGCAGGTCGGCCCGAGCATGCTGGGGACATTCCAGACGAAAATGCAGCCCGTCAATCGCAATTGGATCGCCTGCCGATAGCGGAAGTCATAACCGCTTTCGTAGGGATTCGGCTTTTTCAGCAGAACCATCAGCGGATTGTCTTGCGGAAGATCGGTCGTCGCCTCATCTTCTTGACCATAGATCGATTTGTAGGCCGACAGCGATCCGTATTGTCGTCGCAAACTCTTTCGACGAGATTGGTTGCTCGATTGATGCAGACCGTCAGAGAACGCCGTGACGTTCGCTTTCGCAATCTGCTGACCGATTTGATGGACCGCAACGTAGTTGTTCAGTCGGAAGTGGCGGACCTCTTCGCGGTGATCACTTATCCACCCTCCACTCGTATAGGCCCCTGCCAATGCTTTCCCGAGGACATCGCTGGTCGCTCCTACATTGTAGGATTTCTCGACCGATTGCGGCATTTCAGGACCGGGAATGAAGACTGCGGCCTCTTGCGATCGGTTTCGATTGCGGCTCTTTTTTCCCATTGCTTATTCCGATTTCGCGAGATTGTTTGGAATCTGCGACGAAAATAACGGAATTCGATTGTTTATTCGATAGCAACTGAGATTCGCGATGATCAGCGAGTCAAGATGAGTTTTTCGTTTTTCGCTTCGGCAGCACGCTTTATGCGAAGTCTTTCGGCAACCTGTTCTCGGGTGATGGTTGGATTCGCCATTCGCAAATTGCCAAATGCCTGTTCGACAAGACGTTCGTCACGTTCCTCAGCAGTTCTTTTTGGGCGACGTGTCATAATTCTGCACGCTGACGTATTGGCAATCCGAGAATGGTTTGTCATGTTTTTACTTCCTCGCCGGGAGCAGCGTCCCCGAGCAATGTTTTCGCCATTAATCTCCACAAATCGCGATGCAATTTTTTGCGTTCGAAACTTCCGTCGGGCAAAACGACTCGATCGCTTTGATCCAGTTCGCACGCTCTCCAGAGTTTCCAGAGAGATTCGTAGGCTTCTTTTCGTGCGGATTCTTTTTGAAGTTCGTTTATCGGATGAGAGGGTTCCTTTTTCTCTGCGGGCTTCGGAGGGTCTTCGACGAGAAGAATCCCATTCTTTTCCGACATCGGTTTTCCATTGAGGCTGAAAGTTTTCTTTTCTGCCATGTATGCGGACCAGGATTCCAAGTTGACGTCATTCATTTCCGACATCGATACTTCCTCGACTGGCAATCCGAGAATGGTTTGTTTCATAGGAATTCTCGGAAGATTCGTTGCGACTCCGTCATTTCGCTTTCTTCGATCTCGGGAAATTTCCGTTTCTCGATTTTCTCCGTCAACGATTTCAATTCCTCGCGAATGAATGGCAACATCGCCAAATTGACCTTTGCTCGAAATGTCGAATCGAATTGATCGGCATCCCAATAATGAGCGGGATTTTTTTCGATCAAATGAACGATTGCTGTTAGCGACTCAACTCGCTCTCTCCATGCTCGATTTTCGTTCGCGAATCTTTTCAGCCTGTCTTCTTCTCCCGGCGTCATCCCATTCCCCCTACATAGAACTCAAACGGTTTCGACGGCTCCGACTGTTTCGGAGGCAAATCGTCGGGTTTCTCAGGTCCGATCACTTCGACCATTGATCCGTATTTTCTGTTGTCTTGTGGTTCGTCGTCGTCGTCGTCATCCTGCAAACCGCCAATAAAGAATTGATCAGTCGAATTGTTCAACTCGTCGAATGCGTCGGCCGACGCATCAACTTGATCATCATGCTTTCCCTTGCTGAACTGACGCAATTCGTCGACATAGGCATTATTCCAATCTCCGCGAACCAAAAACACATTCCCGGCATTCACTTGACTTGAAAATGGATCAGCACGAGTGATTTTGTCGCCAGTTACGCGAATGGCGACGAAAACAAATCCATTCAGTAGTCTCGACAAAACGACCGTTTGCGACTTCCCGGCTTGTCCAGGGTCTTCCGCTAATCGAATTCTGCAATTCCGCGTGTCCAGTTCGGCCGTCGTCCTAAGCCAGCGATCCCTCTCGTCCGTTGCCCATTGACCGCGTCGAACATCGGCAACGAAGATTCTTCCCTCTGAATCTTTTCCCATCTTAATTCCAGCCGTGAAATCACCGTCGTTCTCCGTAGCGGCTAAATCCCATGACCGAACATATCGAATTCCAACGGGTGCCGCGTCGATGAATCTCAGTCGATCGACCTTGAACATCGATCCATCGCGAGGCGTCGGGTTCTGCTGATAAAGAGCCTCGAAATGGTAGTCTCCGATTGCTCGCTTGATTTTTAGCAACTCTTCCAGAGGGAATCGTTCCGGCCAGAGAGCCTTTCCTTCCGCATTGATGGCGGGAAGTTTCAGAATTCTCCACTTCTCTCCTCCGGGCGATTTGGCTTCCTTGATCAATCTCCCGGAAAGGTCATCTTCGTTCCATCGAGTTTGGATTACCACTACGGCCGCATTAGGCTCCAGCCGGGTATAGAGGGTCGATTGATACCATTCCCAAACTCGATCGCGGGCAATTTGCGAATTTGCTTCCTCGTGGTTTTTGTGAGGATCATCGATAATCGCTAAGTCGGCTCCCCTCCCAGTAATCGCTCCACCAATACCCGCCGTGACCATCCCTCCCGAATGTCCCTGAATTTCCCATTGATCGGCAGCAGATGGCGAGGCTGCGATCCTGACCCCAAATAATCCGCCATGATCCTCGAGAAGATTCCGAGCCTTTCGCCCCCACGTCGCGGCAAACCCCGCTTCGTAGCTTGTGAGGATCACCCGTTTGTCTGGAAACGCTCCAGGAAACCAAGACGCCAGATATTTCGATACGTACTCACTTTTTCCATGACGAGGAGCGAGATTTAGCATCAAACGGCGAACACCGTCTTTCCCGCGAATCGTGTCAATTACCGCCTTGTCCATCGCCAGAATGTGCGGAGGCGTCAAGTATTTCCGCTGCGATGCTTGAATCGCCCAAAGCATCGGCGTGGCCACATTCTCGAAGTCTCTGCTCACGTATCCACTCCAAGTATGCTGGCTCGGACGCCATTGCTTGCTGAACCTGCTGAGAAATATTGACCTCGACGTTCAGATTCACGTCGGTCTTGACGCCGAGATTTGATTTGGCGGCATCAATGTCCGATTGTTCTCGGCGGGCGTGCAATGAATCTGCGGCAATGATGGTTCGTCCGGCGGAGATCATCTCACGCAAACGCACCGGCCTTCCATTCGGCGATTCGCCTTTAATAATGGATGCCATTTTCCCGATCACAAGCTGTCGCGTCTCGGGATCTATTCCCCAATCATTTCGAATTGCTCGACGTGCAATCCGGATATCCCCGTTCTTCGGGTCGCCCCCCTCCCCAAACAATTCAGCAATCACCGATTTCGGCTCGGATTCCAATTGTTCGGTTTGCGGCTTTTTACTTACGGATAATTCAGCATTACCTTGCTGTCGCCGCAATTTTCTCTCTTCACGTTCCTGCTTTCGGATCGCTCTTCCTCTTGCAGACATTTTCTTCTTTCTAGAGCTTCCCTTTGTTGTGCCCCGAAGAGAGGTTTTCCCTGCTCTTGGTTCTTAACATCTTCTACTCTTTTTTCTAGCGATTCGGCATTAGGTTTCCCCTTAATGCTCTTTCAATCTATCTTGATTTCGTTGTTTCCGTCAATCGAATCTCGTCGAGAACTTTTGGGCGCGGATTCTTTCATTCGGATGCGAGAGCTTTTTCCATTGCAATTCGCTGCTCGTCTGTGATGTTTTGATTGGATATGAGGATGTTCATGATTGTCGTTGCCGAAACGAGTTTTGTGAGCGGAACTCCTTTTAGATCCCATTCGTATTTGTATTCGCCGACTTCGTTTCGGTATCGGATGTCGATGGTTTTAATTGGAATCGGTTCCGGCTGTTGATCTTCGGAGAGCATTGAAATGGCGAGATTTAAGGATTCAATTTCCTCATGCAACTCTTTTCGATATTGATCAGATTCACCTCCCCGATCGGCAATAATTCCGATTTGATTTTGAATATATTTGATTTCTTCTCTCAAAATTCCGCTCGCATACGTTCGAGCTTTTTCCCGCAATTCTGCTGTCATGATTCTTCCCTTACGATGTCTAAAAGTTTTTGATACTGCTCCGGCGTCAAAAGCGGCTGCATTGCACGATCCCCGACGGCATCTGTGGAATCGAGATATCCGATTCGCGAACTGTGCGTTTCTGTCCAGCGGATGTATTTCAACTTCTCTTCCGCGACTTTCTTCGCTCTGCCGAGAGTTCCTTGAGCGGCGATGGCTTCCCGTCCTCGATCGCGATTGCATTCGTGGCAGGCATTGACCGTAATCCCCGACAATTCGTCAGGTCGATCGAGAGAGTTGATCAGATGATCGATCGTCGCCGTAAGTGGATGCAAGCCGCCATTTTGCATCTGGCCTTTTAGCTTCGTGCGACGCCCGCACCAAAAGCACTTTCCCTCGTGCTCCTGCTGGAGATGTCTGCGATGTTCATTTCTCAAGTTGTATTTACTCCACGGTTAAATTGATGACCGGCATCATGATATCGCCTGAGTCACATCGGCGGAAATGGAGAAGGTGCCATTGATCGGCGTCGTCACATTTCCCGATCCATCGATCCATTGACAATCCCAGAGCAGGTCTTCAATCGGAATCTGAGATGTCGCAGATGCCGCGATGCTGAGAATTGCCGATCCGGTCGTCGCATTCGTCACCGTCAATGATCCCCATGCCGCCGTGACGCCGCTTGTCGATCCGTTTAAGATCGTTAGGCCGGTTCCTTCGACAACTTGAAGGATTGCCTGCGAATCCGTATTCGAGGCGTTTTGGATGATTGATGGAAGTTTGGCAGTGAATACGAGCTGCGTACGGCTCGTAATCGTTCCCAGAAGCGGCAGAACGCGGGAAAGTTGATCGCCTCGAACGCATGGGATCGTTCCCGCCGATTGCAGCGACTGAACGACCGACGCCGGAATCGTGATGTTCGCGATCGAATCGGTAATCAAAACTCCAGCCGCATCGACCGATTGGAGATTTCCTAAAGCGAGGTACAAATCCGCTTTCGTGGCCTCGATCAGCAGAAACTGAGTCGTATTGTCGGGCACAATCGCCCACGGTCGATCCACCGTGAATGCTTTGGAACTCGGATTGTAGCTCGTAATCGTCCGAGTTTGCGTGAAATGCGTGGAATCGACCGCGTGTCCGGGAGGTGCCCCGCCCGTGCCGCCGATCGTGATGATTCGCGTACCGACATACGAACCCGCAACCGTCGTCGCTCCAGAATCCAGCGTACCGCCGTTAGTTGTTCCCGCTTGGAGTGTTCCGAGTCTGCCGCAATCGATTATGAGTCGCATGATTGCGGCTCCGACTGTTCCGGCAGCGTAGGTCAATGGACTGATTTGAGTGTAATCGATCTGGACCTGCCGCATATCGGTCGTCACGCAACTTCCCGTCGAGGGGATGTTTGCCCATTGGGGGACATAGCACGAACCTCCGATTAAAATCTGGAGCTTGTACAGACCGGCCGCGAGCGTCGTCGGAGCGGAATAGGTGCCAAGATCGGTCCCATACTCCGAAAATGTCAGAGTCGTTCCCGCAGCGTCTCCCGCACCATCAGCCACAGCAGTCGCTGTAACCCCGGTAATTCCCGTCAATCCGAGCGGATAAATAATCGTGACAGTCATTTCAATTCCTTCAGGATGCCACGATCAGAGACTGAGAAACGTTTTGTGCGGATGCCATTGATGCCGCTGCTGATTGATGAACGCCGTCCGTACTGTATCCGTCATAAATCGAATAGGTCGCACCCGATGACGGCGAGACCGACCATGACGAGTCGAGAAGGGCGACCGTACTCGTATTGCCGATGATCGTTTTGACCTGTCCGACTGAGGATGGCGTCGTTCCATCGACATCGATTCGAACGAGATAGCCACGGTATTGATCCGTCGACCATGCTTGATTCGTATCGTTGATTGCGTTTGAACCGGTCGACGTCAACGTACTGTTGACGAGTTTCGTCGAGACGGATTTCCACCAGCCGCCGTTGAGTGCCTGAGCATTGTTTGCATCGACTTCGCAGGGTGCCGCGATTTCTGCCAGTGCGACGCGAGAACCAAAAATCGTCGTCAGTCCCGCGATCGAGGTATAGCTCGCAATGACCGACAATCCGTTTCCGGGAGCGGAAACAAAGGTGAATCCGCTCGCATAGTTCACGCCGCCAACCGTCGCTGTGAACAGATACGTGTAATCGGTCGTCAGGACTTTCGTGACGCCATTGACTTTGACTGTTTCTGTTCCTTGAACGAACAGATTCGCCGCTGTGAACTTCGTAGTGCTCCCATCGCCACCCGCGAAGAGGTTTGTCGAGGGAGTGATTCCAGCGATCGTGTAACAACCGAGCAATGCTTCATTCGTGATCGTCTGCTGTGCTCCACTTGATCGCAGAAAGTTGTTCCACTGCCGTCGACATCCCTCGAACGTGACCTGTGCTGATCCCGGAGTTTGATTGCTAACGGTTCTCCATCCATCAGTTGAACTCGTTCGCGGAAGAAGCGTCGGAATGAGATAGTTTCGCGGAACCGGCGTCACATTTTGGAACCGCGTCAGGATGATCGAATAGTAGCCGAGCAGCGTTGCCGCTCCCGTGCTTCCGGCGTTCAGGTCGTTCGTGCCATAGCCGATCGAAATCGTGGTCGCGAAGAGAGCGTCTGTGGTTCGCTGGTTTCCGGTCGTGTTCGAGAACGATAAAGCCGTTTCGCCGAATGTCGCCAAATTCATATAGCCGCAAAAGGGTGACCGGGTGACATCGTAATAGCGTGTCGATTGGTGGTTCGACGCCAATCTTGCCAGCCATCCGCCTCGTGAGTTGTAGCAGTATCCTGCGTCGCCGAATCCGGTCGTGATCGAATCGCCGATACCTGCAATTGATGCGTGAATTTTATTCGGGTCCAGTCCAAGAGCGAACGTGGGACCATAAATCCGATTGCCGGTGATCGACGTGCCGATCGCGCCCTCTCCGCAGTAGTCGGAATTCGTGTAGGCATATTCCCCGTTGTTCGCCCAGCCGCGAATGTTCGTTCCACCGGCCGAGTAATCACCGATAATCAAATTGGCATCGATTCCATTGGTTACTCGTTTGATGCTTCCGCTGGTCGATGCACTCAATGTCGTCGCTGCGGTGATGACGTAGTTCGTTCCAAATGGAACCTTGCCGCTTGCGGTTTGATAAAGCGGAGTCGTAAACCCAACTTGCGACATCCAAACGCGGTATCCGACAACTCCCGACCATGATGCAATCGCCGTTGATTGCGTTGGTGCCGTGACGGTAATCGATGAAGTCGATCCGGTTGTGGTCACACTTGTCGCAGTGCTCCCAACTGTTTCCGAGCCGTCCGGCCACACGAGCGTATAGCCGACGACATACGTACCCGCCGCGATGGTTCCACCACTCGTTGATCCCGCGAGGGAGGGTGCGGTCGGAATCCCGGTGACCACATCTGCCGTGACTCGATACCAACTACGAGTATTCGCTTTCAGTCCGACTCGCATGGGATTCGACATCGCCATCATTCCGCCCGGAATCACGCAATGATCGCGACCGCCGAAGATCAGATGACGCAATGACCCCGCCAAATCGGCCGTGTCATTGACGCCTGCGACGAGAGTTGAATTCGTAGGCTGAAGGGAGGCTCGTACTCGAATTGGATTCGTATTCGGCTGCTCTCCCGTTGATCCCGCGACTCGGTTTTCGAACGCCAATACGACAGCGGAAACATCGAATGCGGGAACGAGTTCGATCTTCGATGAGTTCGAAAACATGGACGCCAGATTGTTCGTTGGCGACGATGGATGCGAAGTGATGACCGACCATGCGGCGAATTCATTCAGCGAATTCTGCGGACCGAACCACGATTGATTCCCGCTCGCATCGGCAACGAGATTCTGATTCGCGGATGTCGGCAATGTCGACGGATAAACCAATGAATATGTTGTCGGAGATGCTGGAGATTTCAGCCGAACTTCTTGGCCGTTCGTTCCACGCAATGCGACGCCGATACCCGACAAGATCGGTCTCAGTACGCTATTGGCGATGTCTAAGAGCCACGGATTTGCCATCGAATGGGATTCCTAGAAATTGCCAATAGCAGACGGAATTGCGAATGTGCTCGATTGTCCCAAATAGGTTTGCCAAGGCCCATTGTTGACCGAGACTTGATACGTCGCTCCGGAATAATGGCCGAATTGCACGAGGCCGGAGGAGTTTGAAATTTGCGTTTCAACACTTCCCGTCAGCCCGAGCCCGGTCGATCCGGATGCGACGATTGTTAATTTTACCGATACCGGAACTCCGGCAAGAGGATTGTTGCTCGTGTCCTCGACAACCAAATAACCGGTATACATCGGCGGAACGCTTGGATTGATCGACAGTGCCGTCAGCGTGTAGGTCGGGGTCGCGTTTCCGCTGACGACGAGAGTTTGGATTGATGGCTGATAACCATCCATTGTGATGTGAACCGCGTAGGTTCCATTGTCGAGAAGCGTCGACATCTGACCATTCGAATCTGTTAATTTCGTGTCCTTGAGCGTTGAACCGCTGAGTGTCGAGACTTTGGCGAACTGAATCGGAACCGCTGAACCGTCGACGATCGTGATCGTGATTGTATTCGCTCCGGTCACGCCACCGCCGCCGCCGCCGTTCGTCAGGTTTGTGGTCGTATCGACAAGTGTGATTTCATTCATCGTACTTGTAGGCGATGCAACGTTAAAGAATTTCTTGAACGCCGCCGCCAGATATCCGGCGACCGATTCGGTCAATGCGGTTCCGAGAATCGATACGAGGCTTGCGTTGACAGTCGCTACAACGCTGCCAACAGAACCCGTTACGCTACCGACTGCTCCGGTGACACTGCCCACACTTCCCGTAACGTTTCCGCCAACATTGCCCGTTACAGAACCCACGGCTCCAGTGACGCTGCCGACTGCTCCAGTAACGCTCGCAATGGCTCCCCCCGCATATGTCGATCTGGTAGAAACCGCCGCGTCAAGATTGGCTATTCTCGCGTCGCCCAATGCTGTAAGTCCTGCTCCAGCGGAACCAATCCTTGCAAAAGCATCCCCCGTCATTGCCGGTGCGGTCGCGGCTTTCCAATCCTCGACGTCACCCTTCACGAATCCATTTCCATCAAATAGTACGGCTTGAGTAATACGCGTTAAAAGAGTGGTTGTGCCTGGAGTATCTCCGCCGCTCGCATTGGTCAAATTCGTCGTCGTATCGACCAACGTAATTTCGTTCATTGTACTTGTCGGCGACGCGACATTGAAAAACTTCTTAAAGGCTGCCGTCAAATATCCGGCAACCGATTCCGTCAATGCCGTGCCGAGAATTGAAACGAGACTGGCGTTGACCGTCGCTGTTACACTGGCAACGCTTCCCGCGACGTTTCCATTTATATTCCCCGTCACGGTTGTGACCGTTTGACTTGTGCTGATCGTAGTTCCGGTTAGTGCGACGGTCGCGGTCGGATTGGCAATGGCTGATTGATCAGTTCCGAAGTAGCCTGCCGCTCCTTGCGATTGCGTGCCCCTGACATAGGTCACATTCGTGTTGTTGTCCGTCGCTTCGGTCGTCCCATTCCAACTGATGTGACCACCCGGCAAATAAATCCCATTCCACACCGGGACCGCTTCGTATTCGCCCGATGCAATCCCGGTCATGCTGCCGGAATAGGTTCCGGACGAACCGATTTCCGCTGTAGCAATCCCGGATTGAAATACTGCACCAGCCTGAAGTAACGAGAACGTTACTCCGGTCAGTCCGGTAATCCCAATTTGTGCGTTAAGTTCATTGGCCATGATTGTCCCCGCGAGTCAAAGGCGGGTACGAATTGCACCCGCCATATCAACCAGCCGACAACGATTAGACTGGAACTTCTTCCCACAGCAGACGTCCGTACACGCTGTGGGTTGTGACGGACAAAGTGTTCATCAGAGCGAGCACGCCGCCCGGAGGAACGATCAAACTACCGTCGAAGTTGACGATCGACCCAACCGAAGGCGTAGGAGTCGCTGCCGCAATGGTCGTCGTCAGCAAGCCCGATGCCTGTGGCAATTCAATTGCTTCCTGAACTGTCAGTGAGCCCGTCATACCGGTCAGAGCCGTCGCACCGGCAAAGCCTTTTGCGGCTGAACCGGATGCCGCCAAACTCTTGCGGTTCCACGGTGCCAAACCGGTCGAAATCGCGGTCTGACCAGTCGTGACGCACAATACCCACGCACCGAGAGCGACGGATGTGACGTTGTTCAAGAAATCCTGCAACGCGATCTGAGCAATCACGAGATTGACGGTCGATGTCGACGGATTATAGACACCGAGCACCGGCTGAGCCGTTGACGTCAAACCTGTCGCGGTCGCATTGGCCGCGACGAGTGCGAAAGCCGCCGTGTGACCCGTTGAAAACATCGAGGATCGGTAATTGGCTTCGTAAAATCGGCCGTGCAATTCGCTGATGATCTGCTCGCCCATATTTCCGGCACGCTGAGTAACCGGAGTACCGGCTCCGATCGAAGCACTGGTCGCGACTGGACCGACTGACTGTACTGAGAGAGGCATGATCTAAAATCCTTAGTTTAGGGAAAACTGGTCCGGGTTGTTACGATTCAACGCCGGGTCGTCAAAAACGGATTGGAGACCAAACCGCTGTTCGTACTGTTGCTGAGATATGATTCGAAGTTCGGTAAGAATCAAATTCATGATGTCGATCATTCGATTGCCATTGTCATCAATCGTGACATCCGATACCGCAATCGTGCTCGTGCCGAATAAGTTGACGTTCGCCAATGTTGCGGCCGGGATTGCAGTCTGTAATCGCCCGACAGTATCGGTCAGAACGCTGCGAATTTTTCCGTTTCCATCAATTCCGGAAACGTTAATTGGAAACGCCGTCGGAGCCGAACCTGTAGCAACGTTGCCGCCGACAGCCAACATGCCCGCGATGTTTGCCGTGACGACGTTCGTTCCGCCGATCTGCGTCACCCCAATCGGAGGAGCTGGGCCAATCGCTTGAACAGGCTCAATGATTTTCAGATATGCGACACCGATTCCGGCGGTCGAGATTGTCAGTCGGATATATCGGGCATTGCATGGCCAAAATGTAGAGACGCCTGCTGTGGCCGAAGTCGTATTCGCACCGGCCGTCGTAAATCCGTTCAGAGCAGTCCACGTGACTCCGTCATTCCCGGTCGTCATTGTCGCCGCGAATGTCGACGATGTGATCGACAGTGTTTTGTACCCGGTCGTATCGATGATGATGATCGCACCGACTGACCCGGACACACTGATCGGTCCGTAGGAGTCGCTAAGCACGAGAGCATTGTTGACGTCACGCTTGAGGCCAGCCGCGAGATTGACATTGAGTGCCGCTGCCGATTCCGCATCCATCGCCTGCGTCAGTCGGTCAACTGCTTTCGCCGGTGCCGTAGCCCGCCCGATGACCAACCAAGACAATGATCCGCTGATCGCCGTGCAGTTGTACCGGACATAGAGAGAAATCACGTTGAGCGAATAGATTCCATTGACTTGCAGTGTGTCGGTCAGCGTCAGCGATAAAGCGTCGATGACCGTCAACGTCTGCCAATTGGAATTGTCGTTGCTTCCCTGGATTTGGATATTTCCGTATCCGGTTCCCGAGACCTGAATCGCAAGCGATCGCTGGCCGGACGTATTGATCGAGGAACCCGTCGATACCGTACTGATCGTCGATGTTTGAAGCGTTGCACCGTCGAGCAAGCCGACTGAGTTTGACAACATTAGTACAATCCTCCGAGGACCGCTGCGGTGCTAAACTGGTTGATCGCAATCACGTCGAAGCGTTCATCGAATACGTCGGTAGAAGCTCCGGTCGCGTGTATGATCAATGCTCCGAGTGTGTTTTTGTCCGTCGAATTAGCGGCGATTTTGTACCAGCCGTTTCCGATTTCACTGATCGCTCCCGCTGGAGTCACAAACGGTCCGCCGTTTTTGCTGATCGTGACTGTAGGCGTCAATCCGGTCGATCCGGTAATGTGATCCGAAGACAGAACCATTGGTCCGAATGGAATTGGAAATTGACTATCGCCTCGGTAAAGATTCTTCATACTGAACTCCTCGATCCGGTGCGATTGCTGAATGCTCTACGAATTACCGCTGAAGCCGCTGGCGGTTGAATGGCACCAATCGAGCCGTTTCCGTTGTTCAGTACCGGATTGCCGTTGATGTCGTATTTGATCGGTGCGTATCCGGAGGCGAGGGCTTTCAGGAGTGACGATCCTGCTGCCGGTGTGTAATCGCCATTCCCCGCACCCGTCCCGCTGACGGACTTGTCAGAGGTGAAGTTCATCGTCGCTGAGCCGCCCGTACCGGCCTGATTTTGCAATAGGGAAAATGAGCCGATTCCGGAGAATTCATTCTCGAATGCTCCTCGAGCTACTGCTCCCGCGTTCGAGACGTAATCAACTCCATACAACTCAGGCCAGTTGCCGACGCGATTACCCGACGCACCACCATCGGCGGTGAATGTATCCGTCTTGATGTTGTAACTGTCTGCTGAAGTGGAGGTCGAACCGAAGGCGTTTCCAATCACGCTGACGTCGGACAGCAAGTAGGAAACGGTCCCCTTGCTGTTGTAGCACATATTCGCTCGCTCGCCTGCGACCGTGTTGTGCCATACGACCGTGTGAGGCATTGTCGCTGTCATCGAGTCATTGTGGATTGCGAGGGCGATGCTCGTTCCTGATTTCACCTCGACGATGTTGCCGACGCAAGCTATCCCGACCGCAAACGCGGTGGAGTTTTGGCCCGCGTTGAGTCCGACTCCAGCACTCGTAAGTGCAAGCCCCATGACTTTGTTGTACTCGCAGAAAAATGGATCGCTGAGCGGTCCGGTGGTGGACTCTCCCTGGAAATCAGTCGATCCAATTCCAGCATTTTGTACGTAACAACCAACATAGCGATAGCAGCCGAAAAAATGTGTGACGGCGGCCGAGCAAGGCAGCGAGCAACCATCGAACCAGTGACAAATGCGAGCCCCAAACGAATCTCCAAATCCAAATTTGCTTGCGTCATTGAATGTGCAGCCCGAGAAAAACACGGCAGCGGATCGATAACCAAAACCAGATACTGTTGTATTGTCGGCTTGGCCGTTCGAATCCATCGTGCAGTTCAAGAAACTCAAGTAGTTTGTTCCGCTCGAACCGTCGAACCAGTTCGCTCCGGCTGCGAGTTGGTATTTGATTCCCTCGTATGACAAATGAGGCGTGCTGTATGCCGCCGTCCCCGTCAATTGCAACGTGACCGTTCCGTCACCAGGATAAACTTGGACTTGTCGAAAGTAACCTTTAGATGGAGGGGTCGTGACAGACGCCCCGAGGACGTTCCCCGTGCCTGCTCGCACATAAATAATGTTCGCACTCGCAGCGGTTATAGCTCCCGCGATAGTCAGATAAGGGGAAGCGTTCGCGGTCACTAGATTTGAACTACTGACGCCTGATCCGTCACTTCCAGTCGAGAAATTAACAACGGCATAAACGTTCATTGAGGCAGATTTGTCGTTGTAGTAGGTATAATTGCATTGCCCGGTCAAAATATTGTTGTCTGTGACCGATGGTGTGTTTGAGTCAAATACCGCTCCGGAGTCTCCGACCTTCGGGTAAACAACATATCTGGCTGTGATCGCATCGCCCTGCGTCAGCGTCGACAGATTGCATGTCGCGGCCCACTCTTCGACGTAATAGCCAGTCGCTGATCGCAATCGACTTTGGATCGTTGCCGCCGTTGTTACCGTATGCGAATGGGCATCTGTCAGAATGATGTCTACGGCCGCGACCCCGTACATATGCCGAGCAGAAACGGCTAATGTTGGATTCGATTGCCACCGATCAAAAGGCCGTTGAGCCCACTGAGTAATGCATTTTGGATAGCTCAGTCCACTCGAATTCGTGCAAGACAACCCTGAGACCGCATTCGACGTTTGAGCAGAACCTCCGGTGTTGATAAAGCACCCGGCTGCAATTGAAATCGTCACTGTGTCCGTCGATCGAATGCGGCTATTCAATGCCACCCGAACGATAATGTCTGAACCGCTGACCGTCTCATCGTTGCTGGCATCACTGGGATACGCCTTCCGAACGACATGGTCTAAATACAACGTGCGAGTTGGGGCTGTAACGTTTTTACTGCCGTCATATCCAGTCGCTGTGACGGTCAAAACGCCCTTGACAGTCCCTGCGACAACATCACCAAACGAAAACGTCTCGCCGGTTGTAAATCCGAGAACTTTTATGTTCGCGGTCCATCCGTCAGCGTTAATCGTCACTGAGCTAATATCGCCAGTCGCCATCGCTCACTCACACGGAATTCGGGAATAAACTCGCACATAATCGACTTCAAAATCGATCGGATAAATGGGATTCGTCGGGACGGTTCCCATCCAAGAACTGTTGTTCTGCATGATCGTCAGATAAACAAACATCGCTGCTTTCGGCGAATGCGTCGACCGTCGTCGCTCTATGCCATCCAAATACCAAATGACTCGATCCTGATCCCAATCGACCGCATAGGTGTGGAAGTCTTTCGACAAATCTATCTTGGCATCGACGCTGATATGGTCGTGTTGATTCGCTGCGAGGTTCGCCCCGAAATGGGTATCCGTGCTCATGATCGTCGGCTGAGGTGCTGCCCATTCGACGATGTCGATCTCATAGGATTCGTCGGCCGAAACACGAGTTCCGCCGTTGGTTGTCAACCTCAAGTATTTCGGATCGATCGGGTTCATCCAAAACGCCGTGAGAATCCCGCTTTCAGCACTTGGCATCTTGCAGCGACACTCAAACCAGCCGTAGAGCTGTGCGAACTTGTTGACCTGCGGTTCGACATGATTAACCGTCGGCGTCGTCTGATCAACCATCGCATTCGATGTCTGGATCGATGAAATCCGCATCACCGGGACATCGGGCCGATACAGCAAGGGCTTGTCCTTGTCGATCCGCAGCTTGATCGTGCTTGTCGTCCAGTCGATGTTCGCCAATGAGCGATCGGGCGTCGTGCGGAAACCGAGATAGTTCGGAATCCATTTTGCTTGATTCAGCGACCCGCAATTGAACTCGTCACGGAATGTCAACGCCCATCCGGGCTTGTCGGCAGAATCGATCGCGAATGCCGTCGAGCACATCAATGTTAGAAACAGGCTCGCGATTCGCATTTCAATCCTCAATTTTTCGCCGATCGATCCGTCGTTGTTCGCCAATTTCCGACATCTTTTGAGACTCAGACCAGCAAGTCACCTCGGAGAACGTTACCGTTTTCGCGACCGCAATCGCCGCCGCTTCCCACGCCATTCGTTCAAAATGCGAAAGTTTATCCCATCTTGGACTGAGAAAAGAGCCGGATTCAACAATCACTGAGCAGTATTCGTCGAACGCTATTTTCCCACGTCCGCTCATACTGAATCTCCCCGTCTCGCCGCGACCGTCCGAATCTATTGGCCGTTATCTTTTTGAGTCCGTTCGAGGTTCAAGTCCGATCGTAAATTACTGATGTCGTTTTTTCGCTGATTCACCCCGTCCCGCGTTGTCCGCTGGATTTCCTGGAGGATCGGAACCGCTTTGGTCGCTTCTTCGAGAAGCGGCATTGCCTTTGTCGCATGTCCGTCGAGTTTATCGAGTCGCTCTTTTGACTCATTCAGACTTGTCGTCGTCGAATCCTGGGATGTTTTCATGTCGCCCAAGACTGTCAGAAGTGCCTTGGCGTACGGGACGCCCCAATAGCACAGTCCAAACAACATCGCCCACGGCAACCCGACCGTATGGACGAAGTTAATCCAGGGCCGAATCGGAGCACCCATCACCGTCGGCAAGTCCGAATTGCTCGCATTGGCCTTGCTCAACTCATCCAGCTTGGCGGTCAATAACTGAGCCAATTGCTTAACGTCCTCATCTGGCACGCTATGATCCTCCAATAGTGGCTTCGCCGATTCGACGGTCGTCGTCATTTATGCACTCCAGCCTACTTCCGAGAATGTCAGAGCAAAACAAAAACCGGAGAGTTGCATCCTGCCGAGGAATGTGTGGTTCCTCTCTCTCCGGTTCGCTGGGAAGCGATTATGCTGGCGGAGCGACCGGATCGGCCGGAGGATCGGCAACCGGAGCCGGATTCAGGCTCGCATGCAATGCCGCTGTATCGGAAACGATTTCCGCCGTCAGGTTCGTGATATCGCTGGTGACACTCGGCAGAGCCGCAATTTGTACCGTCAAATCGGTGATTTTCGACTGGAGAGCGGCGACATCCGATTGGACTTCCGCTTTGTTTGCTGCGTAGGCGGCTTTCAGGGCGTCAAGTTCTGCTGACATAGCTTTCAATCCTTCTTTCAAACTGTCGACGTCCGCTTTGATGGCGAGTTCGTCTTGATAAACCCAACTGATGAGATTCGAGACCCAATGTCTCAAAAGCTCGGATTCCTTAGACACGGATCACCACCTTCCATCGATATTTCTAGAGTGGCCGACCGATTATCCGGATTCAAAACAGAAACGCAAATACCGACCCAATCGCATGCAGAACAACCATCCATGTTTCAAATCGCATTTCGAATCTCCTTAATCGTCATCTGAATCGTCCGACGTCCACCGCATGAACCAGATTGTCGCCCACGCTAATACTCCGCCAATACAACTGAACGAGATCAAATACTTGATTGCGGAAAGCACTATGAACGCAATCGAATGATCATCATTCACGATTTCAGAATCTCCAATTCCTCAATTCGACTTTGATAAGCGATAATCGACTCCTCCTGATTCGCCAAACGCCTTTTCAATTCTCGGATTTGATCGGAAAGAAGTTTGATTTCCGCATTGGCCTCATTTCTCCAATCATCCTCATTTCGCTGTTTTTTGCGAGCCACGATTTCAGCCAATCCATTGAGCAATGACAATTGACGCTAAACTGACGGCGATTAAGATTCCTGCGGCAATCCACCAGGATAAACGAATTTCGATATTTTCTGGCTCGATTGGCTCCGACTCGTCCTCGAATTCATTTCGCGGGAATCGCTGAATCATCGACGTCTCCTCGTTCGGATGATGGATTGAGTCGGACAGTTTCCGCCAGGACATCCGCCGGAAGATTGCAGAACCGGCATTGTCGTTGCCGGTTTCGATACCGGATCGATATCAAACTGGAGCGTTCCGCATTTCGGGCAATGATGATCCGGGAACTTGCCCGCTGAATTGCCGCCGTGAGACCACCGAGTTCCGCACTGCGGGCATGTGTGCGAATGCAATCCGGCGGGAGTATGGATCGGCGGTTTTTCGATCTTCGGAAGCGGAGGAGACGTCGGAGGTTTCGACTCGGGCTTTTCCGCTCGAATGACCGTAATTTCGTAATCTGCGGGTTTCGGTGAACGGACAATTTCGACGTCGTAGGACATCAGCAGCAGAAGTAGAAATTGAGCGTTCATCGCCGTTCCTATGCCGCGAGAGCGGAAACTGGTGCCACCGCATCATCCGGGTACATTTTTTGACCTTGCAATGTTGCGAATCCCAAATGACCCCAATCCATTCCCCACGAGTTGCGGAATCTAACAGCAATCGTGCCATTCAACCATAGGGCATCATAAGCGGTCACTTCATGTCCCCACCAGTTCAATCCAATCGCGACCGGAATCCCTCGCAAGAGCAGCGAGATGAGTTGATCCAGATTTCGCGGGATGCAATTGATCCAATCGACGACGCGGTATTGCAGAGCGAGAGTTTTGTTCGCTTCGGTCAAATACTTTTTGTCGATGGCGTTTGCTGGCCACTGATCGACCGGAACCGCCCCGTCTGTAATGATTTGCTGCAATGCCGTCTTGCCCCATCCGCCGACATTCCTAAAGTTCGTGGATGGTCCTCCGACCGATGCGGGGCTCAGAATAATCATCGGTTCATTTTGCAGAACTCGAATGATCTCAAGACAATGCGTCGGAGCGTTCGCCCAACAATAATTGGTCGACTGCTGATTCTTGCATGGCAATCCGGCCGCAATCATCAATGTCGAAAGTTGTGTTCCGTTCGCTTCCTTTTCCGTGATTCTGGCTTGCCATTCCGATCGGGGAATCAGCAGTTCCGGCGGAAAATCTGCCGCCGTATCGCCATATCCTTCGAATCCGCGACCCATGAATCCGGTTCCGAATCCTTCCGGAATCGCATGGGCGACATCGGGAGTGTCGTCATCCAGAATCAACTCGCCCGGCAATAGAATCGACGTCACGATTAACTCCCGAAGGTAGAATTGAGAACCCCGAGCAATGCCGCTTCGGTCGTGATCTCGTAGAGTGTCAGTTTCGATCCGTTTTCGATGGCCATGACCGGCAATTTGAGCGATTGACTTGCAATCGAATCCTTACTGGCATTGAACAGCTTCTGCCAATCGGCCGAGACCGCACTGACATCCGCCTTCTGATCCCATTTGTGCCATTCGGGATGACCTGACGAACTTTTGACGCATTTGGAATTGAGAATCGCCGTCACTTTGGGAGATTCGAGAGCATTGATTTGATCGCGGCTCATGTTTCCTTTGTCGTCTATCAACGTCAAAACCCGAACCCCGCTTTTTACATCGGGGATCGGGGTCGGATTCACCGGCGTCGGATTGACGGGATTAACCGGGATGACCGTAGGATTGATGATCGGAGGAGGCTGCGGAGCGAGATTGCATTCGACCGTGATCGATGTCGGCTTTCCCGCACCATAGGCGATGACCTGCAATTTCCCGCTGACTGCGAGCGGTTTTCCCGATGCGTCGAGATTTCGCAAAACGCAGTAGAGTTTCGAGCTAGAGGCTTCAATCAAATCGCCCGCACTCGGATCGGGCTGAATCGCTCCGGCGATATTCACGCCGTCCGCGACCGTCACCATGAACATTCGACCCGCTTCGACTTTTGTTCCGATAACCTGATTCGTTGCGACGTCCGTAATTGTCACATTATTCGCGGGACTTGGAACCGGCTGCGGATCGATTGGCGT